>ERZ859980.196-NODE-196-length-44293-cov-1.805348_pt1 | contig 44293 bp, 35 predicted proteins | sample MGYA00509984_ERZ859980 | MGnify/ENA primary metagenome ERZ859980 (study PRJEB30046, sample SAMN00715173) | human gut metagenome | study: EMG produced TPA metagenomics assembly of the A metagenome-wide association study of gut microbiota in type 2... | reverse complement strand
CTCAGTTAAATTATTTTCATTCTTGTAATTAAATTCAATGGTATCTAATTCAGTTTCAAAGTAATTAATAAATCTTTTAAGAATTTGAGCATCGAATTTTATTTCACCATTACTTACGTCAAATGGATTTTTAAAGTTGTTTATTGCAGTACCATATAATGTATTATATGTTTGAGAATCACCCATAGTAGGTAAGATAATTCTACCTGCTCTAGTGAATGTCATCTTAGCAATATAGTCTTCAAGAGGGGATATTTCTGTGTATTTACGTCCTTTATCTGCACTGCCTTGTTCTTTAAAATAAACAAGAGTTTCAAATCCTATTTTACCTTTAGCATCTGCATTATTATTAGATTTGTTAACAATACAGAACCCTTGAAGTAATTAGGATTGTCATTATTACCAGTATTGTATAATACTTTGGTAAGTGCTTCTACTGTTGCTGGGTCATTATCCAATCTTTGAACCATGTCAGACAAATAATTGTGTTCTGATATAGGATACAACAATTTACCATCAGTAGATAATACTGATAATTCATCAGAAGAAGGATGCAACATTGCATATGTTTCAGCAAGTCTTCCTAAGAATTTAGAGTCATCATAATATTTTGTAATACTTCTATTATATTGACCAGGAACTACGCCACTTTCTTGAATCTTTGCTAAGTCCTTTACTTTAGAATTAAAGAAGAAATATATACCTTTATTGGATCTATCTGATAACATTGAAACTAATGACTCAGTAGAATCTGAATTATAATATTCCTTAGTAAGGAAGGAGTTTAATGATTCTAAATCAATTTCTACTCCAACTTTATTAAGTAAATCAACTATCTTATTCTTAATAGTAATTAACTTCTCTGGTACATACTCTTTATAAGTTTGACCATTTACTAGTTTCTTGTTAGGTGTAGTTTTGTATTTTTCTACAATCTTTATTATTTTATTGAATTCATTGTTGATTTCTCTAGCTACGAATTCTTCAGACTCACTAACTTTTGCTTTAAATAAGTTATCAGAAGTATCTAATACACCACTGTTTGTTATTAAATTGTAATTCCAACCCTCTAATATATTTTTAGATACTTTATTTGCATTTTCATCTTTAACATACAAGTTAGTTTGTTCATTACCGTTTTCATCTTCAACTTTTTCTGATAAAATACCAACTAACTTGTGTCTAGCTTTACGGAATGTATTTCTAAACTGAGTTTGTAAATTCTCTCTTGCTATTTTTTGAACTTCGTCCTCTTGAATACCTTTCTTTTGTACATATTCATTCGTAATCTTGTATAATTCATTATACAAAGTTTTAAATAATGGTGTTACTTTAGCAAGTTTTGCACTCTTGTCCATCATTCCTTTGAATGTGTTTTCAGAGTGAATTTCATTAATAATTGTATTCCAAGATTTATCAAAGTCAACCATTAGAGGTAAGCCTGTAACAGGACTCTTTATTGCAGCAACACCTTGTACTTTAGTCACAGTGCCATCAGGATTTGTTTTTTGTTTCATGACAAATTCTGTTCTAGGCATTGTTGCAATGAAAATCTTTATAGATGCAAGAGCATTATCTTTAACTGAAACAGCTAATTGTTCTTGAATGTAGTTAGCCATCTGATCACCTACATCATTACCAACTGCTTTCTCATCAATCTCTGCATCAATATTTTCCTGCTTATCCACTGCTCTTATTTGATACTCATTTAATTTATTTATAATTTCTGGTTTAAATACAGTATCAAATGTATTGTATATTTCATTTCTAACTTCCCCTTGCTCCTTAGTAATAGTTTCTTTTTCAACTAACTTTGCTGTTATTTCTGGTTTTAATGCAGCTTTCAACACTCCGTAATTAAGATTCTGTAAATCATCACGCAATCTTACATTATTTAATGTAAATAAAGCACCTACAAGTGAATTTACAGTTTCTTTAAATTGTGTGTTATTAATGTTTTTAAATTTATGACCTCTTACCTTAAATGGGGCACCTGCACCTTTATATGCAGCAAGAAATTCATTTACAGCAGCTGAATTTTGTTTAGATCTATTATAATAACCAGAAGCGATTCTATTAAAAATATTATCAATGCTGGTATCAGTTCTCCAAACCCATTTACTTATGAAATTCTTAATAGCTTTCCAAGCTCTTTTAAGAAGATTTAATTCAGGATCTACTTTATTCAGCATATACTGCCTAAAGTCTTCTGCTAAAGCTTCCTCTACTTGTTTATCACTTCCAACAAAACCAGTTCTATTTCTATAGAATTCATAAATTTTCTTTCTTTCCTTTGGAGAAATAGTTAATAACGATACTCTATGGAATGCTTCATGATACAATGTACCACGTTCTGCACCTTTCCACAGTATGGTAGAATCTTTTCTAACAAGACCCATAGCATATTCATTACCACCAAGTGCAATAGCATCTTCAACGATATGTAAAGAATCTTCTGGTAATCCTAATTTATTTCTAAACCATTGAATTTCCTCTGGAGTTACTACTTCTGATATGTTACCTGTAACTTTACGAGTAGGTATATCAAAATCTTCATCAATACCCAAGCTTAAAGGATCTATTTCTCCATCATTAGTTATTTCCTCTATATAAGAATCATCTTGAGTGGTAATTTCAGATGTTGTAACATCTTCAGTAACATTTGCCTGTGGTTCTGGAATACTAGGAATATTTGGCAATGAACCTGCTTTGTTTTCAACAGCTTCTTTTACTTCAGGATTATTGATCTTTCTTGGTATCTTTTGAACATCTTCAGCATATGCGAAAGAATCTTTGAACAGTTGATCATCTAAATCACTTTTTATTATACCAGCTTTTTCTAATACTCCCATAGTATAAACTGGAGTAGAAGAAATGAAGTCATCCTTAGTAAAGGATACGCCTGGAATAATATCAAGTGAGTCAATAGAATTATGATTAAAATAATCATATATTGAAGGTAATGCCTCTTTTACTGGTCTAAAGAAATTTTTTCTAGCTACACGCCAATGGAATCCCATTAATGCTTCAGCTATGTCTTTTTTATCCTGAGTAGATAAGTTACCAATATTGAATGTTTTTTCACCAATTACCAAATTACTTTTATCATCAATATATAACTGCTTTTCTTTTAACCAATCAAATGTTTTATCTGCAGTAGTTACTTTAGTAGCATCTCCAAATCTAACCATGAAATCAATTAATTCTCCAGCAATGATTCCTGTATCTCCATATTCAGAATTAGGATTAGCACCATAATTAATTAACAAATTGGCTAAGAATTCAGCTTGTTTTCTATCAAATCTTTGAAGAGTTAATTGTAACGGTAGCATTTGATTTGATAAAGTATTGGATTTTGGTGGGTAAATAAACAATTGTCCACTACCTCCTTTACCAGGTAATTTCTCACCATTGGCTCCTATTATATCAGAATCTTTTACAATACCATCACTTATACCAAATGTTACTTTTTCTGGAGTAATGTCAGTAATTTCTGTTGGTACTTCTAACCCTTTTACTTCATGAATTGGTCTGAACACTGCTCTACCATCTTTTCTAACAACATTAGGTATTCCTTTGGTTCTAACTATTGTGCTAGGTACTACAGCTTCATCATTTGTTGCAGACTCTATTGTAGAAATTACTGCATTTCTAAATCTACGTAAATCTGCTATAGATAAATCATTAGCATTATTAATAAGATTAATATCCTCTTCTGTAAGCCTTTCTTTAGGTATGCTAGATAATTTTGCTGCTAAGAAAGTTCTAGCTCCAGAAGGAGTTTTCAAAGCCATTGCATAATCGCCAGTGCCATGATGAATTAACATTATTATAGATGCAGAATCATATGTACTAGGATCATTTTCTTTATATGGTTTATGCCCCTTTTCTGTATAATCTTTATTTATAACAAACTCACAGAAACTATCATTAAAAAAGTTTGGATCTTTTATTCTCTCTGCTAATTCCTTGCCTGGCTTGGTACCAGGATAAATGGACGTTGTAGCATCAGGATTAAAGAACAGTGTATGAGATACCTTATCTTGTACTAATTCTTCCATTTCTAAAGATTCATCCAAATCTCTAGTCTCAGAGTCCATATCTGTTCTCCTATTCATTGTGGATTCTGTAGCAATCTTCTTACGGGCCCATTTTACTTGAGATTCTTCAGTTACTTCAAGATTAGAATTGTTATATGTTTCAGATACTTTCTTATCTTCCTCATCAGAAACAGCTTCAGAGTTTGCAAAATCTATTAAAGCTTTTTCATCAGCTCGTTCAAATTCTATTTCATCTTCTTCATCTTCTTGGGTTTCAACAACTGGTTGAGGTTTAGATTTAGGTTTGCTTTCAGTATCTTCTGTTTCCGGTTCTTTTTTTTCTCTTACTTTGGCTAAAGTTTCTTCAAATTCTTTGCTTAACTCTTCCAAACCTTTATTAGGAAACTCCTCATCTTTCTTTATCTCTACCTCTGCTACTGGTATCTTAGTATCAATGTCAGGAGTAGCCCTATCATCCATTATAGGAGTCTTTGGAGATTCAACCTTTTCTTGTTCTACTTTAGAAGCTACTTGATTATCTACTTGAGTTTCGTTGTTAGTAATAGGTTGTTGATTATCACTTTGATTAACTGCTTCTCTAGACATTTCTTTTGCAGCTTCTGTTTCAACAACATCTTTTGCATTTTCTTCTACTATCTTTGATGACTCATCTGAATTGTTTATATACTTATCAATTCTTTCTTTTATTTTTTTGCCTATTTGTTTTTTTGATTCATCAGAAGCATTGTTGAAATTTATGAGTTTGCCATCTTCCAAAGTATTACCAAAGATTTCATTCATCTTGTGTTCTGCTATTAGAAGATCGTGGTTTGCAATCATTGTGTTAACATAGCTATCAACACCTTTGCCAACTAAATTAGGAGTTGCTACAAAGTTTGGGCTAAATTTAGTACCTTCTGCCAACTGATTTAATTTAACATCTATATCTTTTAATATCTTAGGTATCTCTTTTGATATAGATCTACCAACAGCATTTGATTCATTTGTTATACCAAATTTTTGTTGATTTTCTTCTGGTTTAGATTCAAGTGCTGTTTTTAATTGTTCTAACGCTTGCTTTTGAATATTTAATTTAGTTAATGCTACAGCAGTAAGCTTTTCTTCTGGAGAATAATGGTTTAACATTTGATCATTTTCCAGAGTAGTATAGAAATTATTATCTGCTTCTTGTGCCTGATTAGCATTGTCAAGTGCTTCTTGTGCATCTATTGTTGCCAAGTGTTGCAACCCAATTAAAGTATTATATTCAGTAGTCCCAGGATTGTAACCAATAGTTTTACCAATGTTCTGATTTACTTTAGATTTAGATAAACTAAAGATATTATTTGCAGTAGCTATCTCATCATTTAAATCTTGTTCAGTGATACCTTCTGGTAGATTGTACTTGTAGTTTTCAAGTACATCAAGTACATTTTGTTGATAGTTTAATTTTTTGTTTGCCATCTCAGAGTAGGACATAGCTTTGATCATTGCATCTTTTTTACCAATGTGATCTGCAACTACGTCTCTTACAAAAGAGTTGGCAGTCATGTCTTTGTAAGTCTTTAACCCAGAATGATAAGCAATTGTAGGTCCACCCATGTATAAACCTAATGCAAAACCACCTTTTACATCATTCCAAAATTGAGGATCATTTGCTAATTCTGATTCAGTATCTATCCCAGATAATATCTTTGCAGTACGATAGTTGGCATCAGCTAACCCCATTAAGGATTGAAAGACACTGCTAGACTTTTTATCATACTTACCAGAAATATAATCATAATCAAATATGTCTTGGTTAGCTTCTTCAAATGCTTCTCCAGTAGCAGAGAAACCTAATCTACCGAGTGCCTTGGCGGCTTGTAAGCTAGCATTTTTTACTGGAGAATTATATGCAAGTCTAGCATTAAATCCAGTATAAGCATCTATAAGTTTATTGTATTTACTTGCTGCAGCTTCAGTTAATTTTGTACCTGTTTTTAATAATGGGTTTAAAGCAGTTTTAATTGGAGCTGTTATTATTTTGCCCATAGCTTTACCAAGAGGTGCAAACACTAAAGCAGATTGAGCAACATCCATAGCAGATAATGCCATGTTATTATCATAAACCCTTTCTAATCCATTTTTCAGGGATCTTTTTGCATTAGCTAAAGTTACATCATCTATGTTTATTTCTCCAGATATAACTCTATCGATTATTTCATCATCAGAGATTTTAGAAACATCTACATTAGGGTTTTGTTGTTTTAACTGATTTCTACCAATTTCAGCATATTGTTTAATATCAATGCCTTGTTCCTTTAGATTATCTTCAATTCTAGATCTATATGCACCATATACTTGAGCTAAAGATTCTCTATGTCTACTGTATATATTACCAGCAACACTAGCTGCAGTAGCTGCAATTGCACTACCCCACCCAATTAAATTAGATGCAGCACCAATTCCAGGGACAGCGTTCAATGCTCCAGTAGTAGCATAGTGTCTACCTAACCACAAAGCTCCGGTAGCTAAAGCATCTGCGATATAACCATCAACAGTTGCCATAGAAGAACCTGTTAAACCTGGACCAGCGTATAAGAAATAATCTGGGGAATACCAAGGTTTATCTTGAGCTCTTTGTTCCTTTATTCTAAATTCAGAAGACGGTGTATAATTTTCAGATCTTTCTCGTAAATCAGAATATATATTATTTATTTCTTCATTTACTTTAGATCTTTCTTCTTCCCACGATTTTCTAGAATTACTTAGATATTCAATTCTCGCATCAATGTTATCACCTTCTTTTTCACCATATTTAGACAAGATGCTATCGTATTGCTCTTGTCTATCTGCTAATGTTCTTTGGAGTTGAAAGTATTCAGATATTGCATTTTTGTATTCTTCAGAATTCTCATCCAAAGTAGGAATAGTATTTTCAAGATTTTTAAGCTTTTGCTTATCACTAAGAAAATTCAATTCATAATCAATATCATCTAATACGGGGTTTATATCTTTAGCTAGTTTAGCTCTTTCCGACATTAGATTAATTTGATCTCTACTATTCATAAAAGTGGTCCATGCATCTTTTAAGTAGCTCTTATCTTTAAGAGTTTCCTCTGGATTTTCTTTGTCCAATAGATACATTTCTTCATAATCATCAATTGGAGTTTGTTCCAATTCACGATCATACCCTGTTTTAATTTTTGTTAAAGGGGAATGCTGGGCGTTTACTTGTCGTATAGCCGCAGTAGTAGCATTGGTTTTAGAAGGTATTAAACCAGCATTGTATTTGTCTAATATAGATGTTTCCATATATTATTGTAACAGATTAAGCATAGTTTGATAAAGTTCGATATCAGAAGAATATGATTCGTTATATGAACTATCATATAAATCATTTTGTAGTTTAGACCCACCATGTTCTTTATTGACTTCTTGATCAAAAGTCATTCTTGTCATACCATGTGGATCAATTGGTTCCATTGCATCAAATGTAAAGTATTCTCCAGTAAGAGCTGCACCACCTCTGGTGTCAGAGTGACCCCATGCATCTTCCACACTTTCACCTTTTATTGGCTTAACACTTAAACCAACTTCAGATGTTAAACCCATAGTTTTATTAACCATTTCTTTAAAACTGTCAACATCATAGTTAGCATTTCTTATAGACTGAATAGGTATCTTAACACTAACCCTTTGAAATAATTGTGGTTGGCCATTGAATTCACCTACCATTATTTTGTTTCTAGGCACCTTTATAACATCTTGGAATACTCCAGATTTTAGGTCTTCTGCAAAGTTTCTATTAAGTCTTGAATTATCCTGAACAGTGTATTTCATAGAAGGAACCTTCATTACTTTGTTTACAAAGTCTGTGGACAATATTAACCCATTAGTATCTGGAATAGTAAATCCATTAGTTATAGCATCATTACTATTGATTTCTACTTCTTTAGAAGATTTTATTTTATTGTAACGGTTCATAACTAATCCTGAAGTAGGATAAGTAAGCTCGTTCAACACCCTGGACGCAGTATCATAGTACAATGGTAACTTTTCTTGTTTTACTCCAACAGCTGGGAATATATCAGATTGTTTAGCAAACATATCCCTAACATCCTCTGCATAAGCATTTGCCATAGCTTCATTACTGTAGTTCTTTGATGCAGATTCTTGGTATGCCTTAGACATAGTGTTGTATTCTTCTGGAGTAATAGCACCTAACTCTAGAGCATTAGCAGCATCCATTAAAGTTTGTATCATAGATGCTTGGCCTTCTATAAACGATCTTGTTCTAGTTAGATTTGGATTATTTTGCATTTGACGCTTTTCTTGAACTACTGCGTCATTATACAATTTAGTATAAGCATCTGGATAATCAGTGGGTTGTTCACCATTTTTTCCTTTTCGTGTAGCTGCAACTCTTAAAGCTTGTCGTTCTTTCAAAGCTTGCATTGCATATGGGTCTACTGTAATATTATTTCTAATGTATTCTTGATTATCTATATATGCTCTTTCCATAAAAGCATTTGCAGCATCTTCAGCAGTTGCTCCAGGGTTCTGTTTTAAGTACACTTGCATATGCATTTGAGCCTCAGGAGTAGATAGTATACCACTTTTATTTTCATCCAATATTTTTTTAATTTGATCCCCAGTTACACCAGTATGAATAAAACCATTGGATCTACCCAAATAGCTATCTTTAAGATTATTTACATATTTATCTGTAAGATCTTTTATTGATTGATAACCTAGTGGAGATACATCATTATAAATGCCTGAAGTAAGTGTGTTATAACCAGTAAAATCAACATCGTGCCACAAGGGATTATATTTACCTTCTAGCATTAGACGTTGATTTACTTTTTGTCTCTCTCTTAAACCTTCAGCACTTTGACGAAGCATACTTAATTTAGCTCTGTCTACATTGTTTATTGCTGAATATATCTTAGATCTACCTTCTGCAGTTTTTATCATGTCTAAGTTTTTAGACAGTTCTTCAGCCACAGGCAAAGCTCTACCATAAGTTTCATCATAGTATGCTTTTGTGTCAGCAGCGGATGGAGATTGAAATTCAGCCCATTTATCCAAAGCTGTTGAATAATCTTTTAATGCTTGATCTACATTTTCTTTTGCCTGCTTCCCAAGTGTATACAATTGTTCAAATGGAATTGGAACGTATGTATTTATGAACTCTGCTTGTGCAGGATTATCATATCTATTTACCATATTAAACTCTATTTCTAGTTCTTGTTAATAAATTATCCACTTGTTCTTTAGTAAATCCTTGACTTAAGAAATCAGCTAAGAATGGTAGTGTCATTTGATCCCTATTATATTGATTCTGCATTTGTCTGTTTACTTGAGACCATTTACCAAGTTGACTAGTTGCAGTTGCTCCAAAGTTTCTAGCAGCAGCTCTGTTTCTAGCATTAAGATCGTTGTACATATTTTCACTTTGTACAAATTGTTGTCCTAAATTATTAAGAGTGTTTGCATATTCTCCTAAGTAAGCATTGTCAGCATTTTGTTTAGTAGCGTACATGTTTGCATTAGAAGCATACTCATCAACAGCAGCTTGAGTTCTTGCTGCTAAATTAGCACCAGTATTAGCATTAATATTTGCTAAGTTATAATTTGAAATGGCCCTTGATCTACTGTTAGCTAATCTTGCAGGTTCTATATTCATTCTACGTCTAGCCATTGTACTTCTAACTGCACCAGCATATGGGTTTAATACTAATGGTTCTTCTTCTGGTCCTCTTAATGATTGTAAAGTATTATACACCGTAGGAGCCAACGATAACCAATCTGGTGAATATCCACTTTTTGGTTTACCAAGTGCACGTTTTTTAGTAGCTTCATCTGCAGATGCTGGTATATTTACTGGAATAACAACATCATCCCAATCTATTGTCATGCTAGTGTTTACTAGTGGCATTGTTGGTTCAGATAATCTTTGAGTAGTAGTTTTAGTAATGTTAGGTTTGGTTGTCTGTTTGGTGGTTACAGAACCAGTAGTACTAGGGATTTTTGTAACCTGTCTATTTGACGCACTTGTATATGTGTTCGTTACAACAGGTTGTGTTATAGTTGGTTGAACAGGTGTATCAACAGAAATCGGCTCATCATTAGCATATGTAACAGCATCCACTCCTTGTGGTGTAGCTGCAGCGGTTTGTAATGGTGCAAACCACGTTCCAGTTGTAGGAGAACCCAAATTTATTGCTGTATTTCTAGCAGCAGCTTTATTATAATTTGAATGACTTAATAATTTACTTATGGGTTGATTGAGTGCAGATTCATGTCTACCATAAGGTACACCACGTACTACAGCTTCCGCACCACTTATGTCCTCATTTTCTCTATTGAAAATATTGAAATTTAAATCAGAGAGCAATTCAACAATAGGTGTATTCAAGAAACTCTTCTTACCTTTACCATCTGCATATGCAGGTATTCCTTTTACTTTGGGTTTAACTCCTTTAGCAGCTTTAACTGCTTCTTGTTCTGCTAATAATTTATTGTAAGCTTTATTAGCATTTATTTTATTTAATCTGTTTGTATTTTCAGCAAACTTGTCTTTGCCTTTGCTAGGTTTCGTCATCTTAGATAATATTTGTCCTTCCTTAGCAAATGTGTTCTTTGTACCAGGTCTTTTAATTTTGTCAGATAACACAGATTCCAAAGTAGACGCATCAACTAAATGATTATCTGTGCCTGGTTGAGTATTTGGAACTTGAACAATATTTCCATAATCATCTCTAACCACTTCATTGTTGTCCAAGTAAGCTAAGTCTGGGAGTATTCCACCATTCTCGAATGTATATGCAAGATCATTATCATCCCAATATTCTCCTTCAGTTTCAGCTGCGGCATTCATACCTATTTTAGTTTTATTGAGAGTTTCTTTTCTGCGTCTTAACGCTTGCATTTGTTTCTTGCGTTTAATTGAACCAATAAGTCCACTCACTAATCCTAATCCACCACCAACAGCAGCACCAATAGGACCACCTACAGTGAGACCAGCACCGGCTAACGAAGCTGCACTGCCAATAGTACTACCTGCAATATCACCTGTTGAACCTTCTTCTGATAAACCAGAAATGGCAGAGCCAAATACATTAGCTCCACCAAGGTAGTTTGACAACTGATCCATGCCAAACGCATATGCTGGTATAGTATTTTTGTTATTTTTCTTTTTCATATTATATCATTGAGTATCTATAAGCTGTACTAATGTATGGCACTTTAAATTTATTACCACCATTGCAATCATACTTATAATTACAGATAAGATATTTTCCTTTCATCCTATCTTTGTATGATTTGTTAGCCAGTTGTTCTACTTCATTAAGCTTCAAAGAATTACGAGGGATTGCAAATTTATAAGTATCCTCTCTGTAATCAATATCTTCACTAGTCAATGTTTCACTAGTTTGTCTTTTTGTAGTAAATAATATCAAATCAAAGTTAGTATCCGTAGTAAAATTACCACTATATTCAACATTATCAAATGTTTTGGTTTGTGGATAATCTTTGTTAACTACAAATTCTATTTCAGATACCTTTGCTTTGTCAGAATCTAAATCAGCTTGTTCACCACCATTATATTTAAACAGTTTCAATGATTTAAATAAATATAGTTTATCACTAAACTCTGCATAATAGTCTGGATTATAGTTATAGAATGAAGTAAATACTCCTAATTGTTCATTAAACGCTAGTGTTTTATCTCCTAGAGTAAACAGAACTTCATTGTATTTCTTATCATATACTGCAATAGGATCTTTTTTAAACAAGTCTTTATTCTTATTCAAATAAGATTGAACTCCTTTTAATTTAGATACTGTTTGTAATTGACCATTAAAACCACATATCTCATTACGTTTACTATCATACCAGTACACAGTGCTATCTGATTGAGTATTTGCTCTTAACTGGTTTGGACTTTCACCATTCATTGTGGTAAAATAGTCATATCTATCTAGTATACCACCAGTACCTAGAGTAAGAGCACCTGGATTATTATCAGTTATAATAGAACGTTCATTTACTGCAACTGTGCCAAAAGCGTCTGTTTGCCAGAATACTAAATTATTTTTAAACAGTTTCATATCATTAATTGGACCAAATCTAGTATCTACATCAAGATAATTAGCTACTTTAAATTTTGTCCACGAATCAGTAACTTCATTATTTGTTTTCAGTTCTGAAGATATGATACGAGTATCTGTTAATAGATTATCTATATTATAAATAGATTTAGCTACAAACTTTTTTGCATTAGGTTGAGCAGAGTAAGCATCATTGTATGCATATGATGGAGTGTTCTGAGTATATAAATCACCAACAGTAACTATATCATCTTCTACGAAATGATTAGCATATCCATCACCAGCTTGATAAGTTCTATTTATAGATGAGTCAGCATGAGTTAATGCTAAATTAACACTTGATTCACACGGTATGAACGCACCTAAGAATAATCTATTTGATTTATTATTATAATAATCATCTGTATTGTAACTAAACATACAGTTATTATAATCAAATATATTTAAATAAGTATCGCCACCATAACACAACACTGTGGAAACACTAGATTCAGCACTAGCTCCTGTAGTAATATACACAGAATTCTGTACGGCAGAGTAGGAATTACCACCATAAGCATTTACACTTTGTTTAATATTACATAATGCTACTGCATTTAAATATCTAGCACTTGAAGATCCTGATGCTAAAGATATGTTAGAGATCATATTATCACTTTTGAATATAGCACAAATCCCATGTGGACCATATTTTCTAACATTGTTTGCATCAGTCTTATCTACTTCACCATCTCCTGCAGTTTTAATATTATCCCACACCCAGTTATAATAAACTTTGTCACCAATGGTTACTGCTTCAGCATTATACCAAGGCTGATCACCGTTTGTTAACCAAGGACTACTAGGACCAGCATATTTTGCACTTTCTATTGCAGCTGATTGTACACCACTTTCAACATATAGTCCATAGTATTTAGCTAACAATGCTGCATAAAAATCATCATTATTTATTACAACACACCCACCAGATACATAGCCATTACTAGGTTGATTACCTAATGTTTTAGTTGGTTTTATCGTAGTACCATCGTACTTTATAGATCTAGCATTTGCTAATACTTTTGTAGCTCCAGCTTCTGTAATTCCCCAATCACCGTCCGCAGTAATAGGAGATGTCATATATCCTACCTTTTCAACTGTTTGAAACTTATCAATTAATGCATCAGCATTTTCTCTGTTGACTGCTATTTCTGGAGATACAAACATGAAATAATTGTTAGATTGTGTATTTGACAAATTAAAGGTATATTGGAAATCTCCATTGTTGTGAGTCTTTGCATAGTAACCGTGCTTGTTTGAATAAGCTAAATATGGGAAAGGTGTTAAGATATTAGAATCCTTATCATAATTTGTAACACAACTTACTACACCTTGGGCTAATATGGTTCTATCAGACAGTGTTCTTTCACATCTAACTATTTCATATCTTACTACATCTGAAGGTAAATTCTTTACTTCAAATTCAATACCAAGTGGTTTAGTAACAACTGATAAATTAGACCCATAATCACTAGCTTCATTGGAAGTAAAAAACTTATAACCAGAATCTTTATTAGACGGCATTCTTATATCACCTATCCAATGTACAGGAGATGCTAAACCTTGTTTATTGTATAATACAATACCAAATCTATAGATTTCATCCCTCATATATCCTTTTACTTTGGATTCTATTTCAGCATTAGAATAGTTTGGTATCTTATTACCAGATGATAAACTTATTGAATTTGATTTGTCATTTCCCTCGTAGTTGATATCTAGACTAGTAAGAGATCTTGATGAGGCATTAAATGTAAATTCTTCATTTACCATTCCTCTTGATGTGGTAGATCCATCTTCTAGCAAGTCTGTAGTAATAAACCTATAAGACACATTCTTACCTTTACCACCTTGTATATATCCTCCTGTTGGAGAAGTAGTGTATTTATAAGCACTACCATCAACATTAAATGGGCATATACAATCATGATCTTTAGGTATATTTGTAGTAGTTAATGCAGATAAAGCAAAGTTTAATGAAGAGCCAGAGTTAGATAACAATAATACATTGCCAGAAGAATTAGCTCTAAATGCTCTAGCATCATATTCTACATCCCATGTTTCCTCAGTAAGATTGGCAGCAAATAATCTATTATCTTTAGATTCTATTACTTCAGGTATAAATGTATAATTAGCTAATGAATTAAATTCATCAATACTTAATTCCGATACTAAGCTACCACCTTTATCTTCATAGTTTATTACAGAACCAGTTCCAATAACTATATCGTCTACTATGGATATTACAGGTACTTCATTCTTTGCCTTATAGAATAAGGAGATTATTCTAAGTCTATCAAATCCAGTGCTATTATTTCTTACTTGTAGTTTTATAGATTTACCAGTATTCTGTCCTTTAGAACTTCCTTTTACAGCATTATAATTTGTCTTTTGATCACCATCACTCAAATGATAAAGAGGGGTAAGTGGAGATATTGCAGACTCTGTACCTCTTACTTTAAACAATTGATAACAGTACTGTATCATTCCAGATTCTAAACTACCTGTTCCAAATCCATTAAATTCAAATGGAGGTAATGTAGCTTTTGGTAGCATTACTATAGTATCCGAAGTAATAGATGAATTACTAGATATGTGATCATCATCCACATTGATTACTTTAATTTGTGAATGACCATCTGCCCAATATACTTTTACATTATTACTTGCTTCCCATCTACATACACTACTAATTGCAGCAACATTATTAGACGAAACTGTTATATCTAAAGGTCTATTGGTTACTACTTTCGTTACAATTGGTTCTTCTTGTGATCTAGAAAAATCAATTCTATATACATTATTGTTATTTGTACCATTAATCTTAGTAAAGACAATCGCCCAATCTCTTACTGTGGTAACATGTATGATAGTTTCACCAGACAAATTTGAAGAAGGTCTACACGCTAAAAATCCTTCTATATTTTGCATTGCTGCAAAAGAAGATCCTTCATTCGTTAGTATACGAATGTTCTCTGCATATATATACTGGTTATCTTTCAATACGGAATAATCTACGTCCATACTAAGACCCCCAGAAAATGTATTTGTTGTCTAGTAGCGTTCATTTGCGTTATAAATTATTTGTCTTTCCCCAGTATGTGAATAAAAAGTATTGTGATCTCTAAATTCTGGAACGATTTTATTCCAATTATTTTTAATAGACTCCATACCATCTTCATTTGGCATCAATGCCTCAGCATATGCTTGGTTTCTATAAAAATTCCAAGATCTTCTAATATCGTAGTACACTTCTCGATTTAACTTACCATTCAAATACTCAGGATACTTCAGTTTCATTGTAACATACCAGTATATAGCCTCAGTATAAGAAGTTAAATCTGGTATTAAAGCGTATCCATCTTCATCGGTAGGTATCGCACTGTATGATAATTTTAAGTAACCTGACGGAACATTACACATTATAAATCCAGGTTTGATACTATATTGCAATCCACCACTAGGATTTGCTGTATTGAACCCATCGTTATGTGTACGTTCGTTTATAAGATTTGAAATAATTGTACGTAGATTTTGATTGGTATTTAGTAATTCTAAAGCCTCTGTTTTATCTATATTACCGATCATATCCACTACCAAGTTAACCATTGTATCCTCTTGTACAATCATATTTGGGTCACAATGTTCACAGCAATTATTATGACGGCATTCCTTTTTGTGGCCAAGTTCATCATAACAACCACAATTGCAACAACATTTGTCATGTCCCCAAACAGCAAATGAACCTGTAGCTTTCCTCATAGGAAACCAAGGTCCATCACAATTGAAAGAATATGCAACTTGATGTAATTGATGAAGATCACATGGTAACGATGCTTGATGTCCACACAGTTTTGTAATTGGAGTACCATCTTGACCAGATACTTTTGGAATAAACTGTGTAACAGCGCCAATCTTTTCAATTGCTTCTCCACACCAACTTCGTACATCTGATATACGGATGTCGTCCTCTTTCAAATCTAGATCAGCAATTATCTTAGCAATTACCGTTTTAATTGAAGTTAATTTTGTAATCATAATTCTCTATAATCTCTAATATGATTTTTGATAATCTGAGCAAGATGCCTTTTATTATCCCTTGTCACACCAATTGATATTTGGTTTTATTTGGTGTTATCATATTCTGTTTATTCCAATATATTCTATATTTATAGAAGTTAGAATGTTCATTTAAATGATAAATAACTTTACCGGCTTTCTTGCTCTCAGCATAATCAATTCGAAGACTCTTTCCAGTATACTCTTTAGGTTTATGTTTACTATTTGAATAGTCCCCATTCTACAAGGTAACTTAACCTCTTTTCCGTTTTCTATTAACTCATCTCTAAGATACTTGAAATAATCGTTTATTATATCTCTAAACACTCTATACTCAACTTGGTATAGTGGGTTGTCTTCTACATACTTAGAATACGAATCATAAAAATTGTGTCCTGTATAAGCTTTCGTCTCCATTATTGAACTTTTACATCATTTGTACTATTGTTAGTAGTATCATTTGGCATTTGCAACATCAAGTTTAATTCTTTAGTAAAGATCATATCTTTAATTGTGGGTATCATGTTTGCAGGAACAGGATATGGTGTATCATCCCTATCAAAACATTCACCAATTGATGTTGGGTCCTCTAGTATACCATCTATTCTAACATACTCTAGATGTTCTGGTCCCATTATGTACAAATGATTTCCTTTAAGATATGCAATATAATCATTGCATGTATATTTTCTATTAATTTGATACTTTGCTTTGGTTTCAGTTCCAACTTGAATCAAATTACCATCTAAGTCTTTTACACAAATCAATCCAGATCCAAAATGTAAATCTATAAACTTTGGTAGTTCTTCATCAGATTTATAATTGTATCCATCTGTAGGGCAATTACGTACTTTAGAAATATGTAATGGTCCTATTGTTTGAACATACGATTCATTTATGTCTCTGCCTTTATCTAGATCTTGTTTGATCAAGTATGCTCTGTACTGATGAATCCATTGCTCTACTTGTATACGTGATAGATTCTCAGACTCGGAAATGTTATTATCCCTAAGTATGAGAAATATATCGTCTATAATTGAATTTAATGAATTAAATACCATAATAATCTTCTTTATTAACCCATTCCGAACTATCTAATATGTTCATAAGCTCCGAATGTCTTTTAGTATTAATTACCATTTCCACTTAGTCTGTCCTCCATTATTTTTTTAATTGTCTTACCTAGAATCTTCATTTCATCAAATGAAAAATTGTTATTTCTAGCACAATTACAAACGTAGCAACATGGCACTACATTGTCGTAAGTGTGACCTTTGGAATTATCTATTCTATCGCAACCTAGTTTTTCTTTGCTTCCGCAGTATATACATTGAGATTTAAGAATATTTTTTACAAACCAGTCTCTATCTAAATTAAATTCTCTATCAGCTTTCCAATCTTTTAGTTTGTATGCAGATAGTAATTTAGAAGCTCTTGTATACAAATTGTATTCTCTAGGCTTTCCTTTAGATTTGTATTTCTTTCCAAACAAGATTTCTTCAATTGTGTAATTCTTATTCTTTAAATATCTTATTAACAAACCATTATAAGACATTCCGTATTCTTCTGACCACTCACGCAAAGTTTTAGTTTCTCCATTGTAAGTAAGTCTTATTGTGTGTGTATTTGTTTGTGCAAGTTCTAAGTTAGTTACCCATTCAAAGTTATCCGGTCCAAACGGTTTATTTTTATCTTTCCTACTCAATCTGAGACCTTTTTTATAACTTTTATGCACATCTTCATAGAAGACAGGAAATTTTCTCCAGTCATTAACAACTCCTGCTTTCCTTCCTTTCTCTGTATAGAGAATAGCTCTCCAAGAATTAAAAAGATATGGGTTATTTTCTCTTAGTTCTTTACAGCTTTCCATGAGTTATTTATAGTTATTGTGATTTTTTCTTTATTGTTGTTTGCTTCTTCTAGTAATGCAAACAATTTATTAAATGTTTTCCTAGAATTAGAAATCCAATTTGTGTCTTTGCCATTCCATTCACCAACCCCAATACATCCTTCACTCTCTTCAGCTTTATTTAAACTATGAATTCTAATCCCACTAAAATTAGGTACGTTAAGTATTTCTGGTAATATTTTCTTGAATCTTGGTGAATAAGTTAATTTAACTTCATAAGTACCTTCGGATATTGCAGTTTTACCATAAACTTTTTCTCCTTCTGGTCTCACTCTATCTTCAAGAGTGTCTGCTATGTGTTCCCCATCAACATACAATTCTCCAATGGTTGCAGAACTACCTAGAAAGATTCTATTTAATTTTAATTCCATTTTATGCAGCTGGCGTTTCTAATGCAGCAACTCTTGCTTCCAAAGCTTCATAATCACCTTCTAGAGTAGTCAATCTAAGATTTAAAGCTGAAATCAATTCTCTTACTTCATTATCGTTGTAATTAGATAGACCTGCAAGTTTAGATTTTTCAGCCGTTGTATAATCTTCAGTAGATAATTGCTTACCTTCCACTTTGTCTACTTTGGATTCTTTAAGAGTTTCCACATCTTGTTTTAAAGTACTAATGTCTTCAGTAGCTTTGTTATTTACCAAAACCCACTTGGTACCGTCAAAATATTTCAAATCTCCACCATTTGCATTAGATGATAAATCTGCCCAATATTTAACAGAAGCAGGGTTGGGTTGAATTGTACTAGCTAGGATATCGTATTTGTTATTGTATAATGTGCTCATATTGTTTAAAATAAAAAAGGTTGACTAAATAGCCAACCTTTGTGTTTTAGATTTCTTTTTTTATTTCTCCTTCTGGTTCTACTTTTTTGTCTTCAGTAGAATTAGGTGGAGTATTTTTTATTACTTCCGGACGAACAGCAGATACGTTTTGTAAAAGTTGTTTAAGCTCTTTCACTTCAGCTTTTAAGTCATCAAGTTCTTTGAAATCTTTTGTCACATTGGTTGTTATGTCCGAATTTACATTAAGTATTTTTAAGATGTCTTCACATCTCCTCATCTCCTCATCAATCTTACTCAGGCTCTCTTTCTTAATTCTACAATCATCAAGAGACTGTCTAACCATGTTAACAATTTGTGATTTTTCTGTGGCTATAGTAAGACCGATGGATGAATCGGTCATCATTGTTTTATCTTCAGATACTGACAGTTTTCTTTGTTCACCATCACACGAAATCACTAGATCCACGAGCTTACGTCTATTTTGCATAGGCATCGGAAATTGTGTCGGTGGCACTGGTTCGTCAAGGGTTTTGATACACTGACTACCGTTCCTAAACTGTACGTTGTGTTCTTTTTAAAAGTACCTGTTATCTCGAGTACGTGTATTCTGGTACCCGACGTTAACTGAGAGAATGTCATATCTTTATAAGTTTAAAGAATATGGGCAACTCTCATAGCTGCCCATATATCTTGATTAATATATTAAGCAGCTGGTGTAGGAGCAGCAGGAGTATAACTCATTAACTGTATTACATTGTCACATTTGTTAAAATATGCAATGTATCTGTTCCCAGCACTAACTTGTGAACCAGTAATTGGTGCACTTGAAGCATTTACTAAAGGTATATTGTGAGTATTAGAAGCAGTACTTACAGAACCAGAACTGAAATAAATACAGGTAGACTAGCTCCCGATGCTTCTGCCGTGTGGCGTACCTCCAAAACAATTACACCTTCTTTAGGTAATCTACACCATACTTTAGGACAGATACCTAATACTACATTTTCAGTGGACTCACCTAGTGCTATAGTTTTTACTTTAGGTATTACTAGATCTAAAATATTTACGGTGTTGTTTCTACCAAATGGATTAAATACGAAAGGATACATAATTGCCTCCTTTCTTATTAAGCGCAACAGCTATCGCCGTATCCGTAAGGATAACCGTAACCGTATCCATTTAACCCACCATTACATCCATAAGGATTACATGTTAAGTAAGCAGGAACCGGACAAGGTCTAATTTGACTAACGATATTAGAAGTCTGTTGTTGTAGCAATGCAGAAGATTGCAATGCGTTCTTCTCGTCACGTAACGTGTCGATCTTATTCTGCATTTCTCTCATCTCTAATTGACAGAACTTGTCATTGATAATCTGAGTCTGAGCATCTATCTTAGCACCAAGAATGTTGAATCTTGTAGCATTTTCACTAGACAAGGTATTGAAACCTGAAGTAATAGCGTTCTGCAAAGTATTAGTTTGCTGACAGATAGACAATCTGTTATCAGCATTCATCTGAGTCAGATTCAAATTAACTGAATCAATTGAACGTTGAGTTGTGCAGCAACAGTCACTAATAGCTTTGATAACATTGCAGTCACCTGCGTTAACTGCATTAATTACTCTTTCTGCAGAGAAACCTACTTCACCGCCAACTTTACCAATTGCATTCTGGATAGAACACAAAGCGTTGTCAATTGACTTAACGTCGCAGTTCAGATTAGTAGATAATGTATTGATTGCATCTTTATTACCATTGATTGCTTGCATCAACAAGTCTGTATTGTTGTTTTGATTACCCATAGCAGCTAAACGAGCGAAATCCGAATTTGTTTCTGCTTGGTTTCCACGACCGAAGCCATTTCCACCCCATCCGCCCCACATCCAGAAGAGCACGATGATGAAGATCCACCACCAACCACCGTTACCACCGAACATGCCATTACCATTGTTCATCATGGCCATTAAAGCAGCGGGGTCAAAACCTTTATTAGCATTCTGCATTAACGCAGCGATACCAGCATCAATACCACCACGGTCTTGTACAATAATTCTTTCGTTTTCTAACATAATGATTTATAATTTAATTGATTTATATATAATTTGATAATTAGAAATATCTAACAGATGTGTTACGTCTATCTCTGGATTCTTTATCACGGTCACGCATTTCTTTTTCACGATCCCCATATTCATACTCTAGTTCATAATATCTATTACGACCAGGTCTTTCATACTCGTCATAATATTTAGAGTAAGGATAATAACGTTCGCTTTCTTTATTTGCATATTCCATTCTACCAGAACGTCTTGCATAACGACCATATTCTTCTTCACGATCTCTGTGCATACGTTCGTATGCTTTATAATCGTTTTCTTCGTCGTCACACATAATGTACACATAGTAGTGCCACATCTTGCCTTCTGAAATGTCTTTGTCACAAAGCCAAGCTTTAGCTAATTCTGCGAAATATTTGGTATTTGCGCTACCAGTCATTGCTACTACTGCTTTATAAAAGTCTGAATATATCATATTCATAGCAACAAACCAGTCCCACTTGTTATGTTTCTCTGATTTTAAGTTTATGCCCATTTGATTGGCAACGGACGTTGTCTCTTCAACCGTCCAGTGAGGTCCTTTTGTACCATCCTCATTTTCCATACCCTCTACTGCGTAATGAGCATGTTCCTCATCAAAATGAGGGCCATTTATAGCTTCATACATATTTGCAGCCAATTCTGACTTCAAAATAGTGAAACCTTTTTCCAACAGACTGCCTTCATGTTTTTCTAAAGCTGTTGCCAACTTATCTATAGCTTCTGTAGGAGATTGATGGCGTTTAATTTGTTCTAATATTTTGTTCAAATGCATAGTTTCAATTTATTTATTGATTAACACTAAATTGAAATGTATTGCAATTATTCTGATATATGTATTACTCTAGTATCTAATACTTGAATTAAATCATTAGAGTTTATAATTTGATATTTACTTATTTTATCTTTTTTAAAATCGAAGTGAATTAATCTTTGAAACCAATTCTTATAACGTCTTCTATAGACTTTATCTTCATATACAAATAAATCTTGATGATTTAGTATTTCCATAGTATGTGTGAACACGCTATCTTTTCTAGCCACCGTGATGGTTGTCAATTGATTTGGTTTTAGCTCTACACAGAAATCCTTTTCTTTCGAAGGGATTATTCTTACTGTGGTGTCTCTAATTACGGTCTCAGTGGATGCTACTTGACGTAGTTGCTTATCTTTGATCTTTAGCTTCTTTTGTTGATCCCTGGCGACCTTTATTAGACTATCGTTAGAATTTTTAAAATCATTTACTGTCAATTCCAATAACCTTGCTTCATTTCTATTTTGATTTGCAATATTTTCCCATACTTGAGCATTATTCATTGCAATCCCTACTTGTTTATCTAAGTCATTTACTTTCTTGGTAAGTCTGACATTATTAAACAATAGTAAACTAAAAATAACAGCAATTGCTAATTTTACTTTGGAAAATATCATTTTATTTTCTTTACTAATTTCTTTATTTTTGGTAAATCATCTTTTTCTATTGTAATGTCTAAATACTTTTCTCCTTTGCTACGTATGAATTTACTAAAGATTTTCCACGGTCCAGTAGGATCAATTGCTTGAAGGTTTTCGATCATCGACCATAGTTCAACTCCACAGACAATTCCTGAAAATGCTTCTACCAAATGCATGTCTATTGATTTTAATATTTCTGTGTCCATGAGATGACAACAAGAAATTATCATTGCACAGTTTCCGAATTTCTTTAAAGTAGACCACAATCTTCTAGATTCAAACTTACCACCACGAGTAATTGATACTCTGGTGCCAAGAATTGCATCTATAAGTATAAATACACACACTACAATTATTACTGTCCATATTGGAGCAAAGAATGTAGACAACCAACCCATTGTACCAGAAAGCAAACAGGCAGCAAATTTAATTGGTCCATCATTAACTAATTCTTTAAAGTAATTCACTGTAGCTACACTTTGAGCTGTTAATATAATATTATTTAGTTTTTGTAACATTACAATAATTTGAGAGGATGTGATTGAAAAACAAAACGCTAACCAATACAAAATTAGCTAGCGTTCTGATATCTTTTGACAGTTTATTTAGTAAACGTCAATAAGGTTTAAAAGTTCTTTATTTATAAATTGACACTACCCTAAGTAATAGCGGTTATTAACTAACCTAATTTAATTACTGGAAGTGCTACATTGGGTTTCCTCTTTACTGCTGTATGGGGTTCACCGGCAAAAATACTTAATTGCCAAGCTGTAGTAGCATCTCCTTGTGTGGAAGACCAAAAAGCTTTAGCACCAGAAGAAGGAAAATAAGAAAAGCCAAATGTATCAAATACCCAATCATTCAATTCTGACACGTACCTGTGGATTATAATAAGTTCACCAATAGATGGTAAATACCAATTAGTACCAATCGGTACAGGAGTAAACCTATATGCATATCCAGCAGCATACTCATTCGATCCAGCAACATTATGAAAGTTATTAAACAACACTTCTGTATTTTGTCTACCATTAAGATCATCAACACCAATTCCAACATCTGGTACTAGGAAAGTATCAAAATTTTCAGGACACCACCTATAACCATTAGTTAGATTTGGTTTAGGTGGAAGTAAAAACGAACCCTGATTATCTATAATAGCAAATCCAAGAACTTGTGATATAGCAGTAATGGATAATTTTTGAAATTCAGGAAAAGTATAAAATTTCTTATCCACGTGATATACATATATTCCTTCTACTACAGGTAGATTTGGATACACTTTCGTATTACCAAGAAATATTGCGTCCACCTTAGTTGTTCCCAACATTACATTTGTTATATCTGTACTTCCTAACTTTATCATATTAACCTGTAATTATATATAACGTTGTTGCTGATTTACTTGATAATGCATCATATGCAGACTGAGTCATAACTCTAATACTTGCTACACCAGATTCATTTTTAACAGGAGTATAACCTAATGCACTAGTTACATTACCACTGCTTAAAGAAATAGTTCCAGAAGAATTTGTAATGTTACTTCCAGTTTTTACTCCACCCAATACAGAACCAGTTGCCGTTGGCAATGAATAATTATTAGCATTAGTGGCTACACCATTTAATTTGGTTACCATTGCAGAACTCATTAGACCGTTAGCGGATGTGGTAGCAACTGCATATGTGGTATCTTTAGCAGATATACTTAATTGTCCTACAGTAGGAGTAAGGGTTACATTACTACCAGCTACTACATTAATTGTTTTAGCTGCGGATCCATTAATGTATATAAATTTGTACCCTCTGTACTTCCTCCTGCTACTTTAAATATAAATGAATTAGCAACTTTCGATGCATTTACTGCAGTACCTCCACTAGCTAACGCACCAACTTCAGATGCTGTATAGGTAGGCTTAGATGAACCAATCCAGCTAGGTTTACTTGTAATTTCAGTCCAAGTATAAGTTGGCTTTGTACTAGCTTTAGCCCAAGCACTAACATCAGATGCTGGACGAGAATTACTTAGTCTCGAATCATTTCCTTGACAAGCCGTACCAGCTGCAGTACCATATGTTACACTAATTGTACCAGATGAGTTAGTAATACCAGTACTGGTTTTAACACCTCCTAATACAGATGAAGTAGCTGCAGGCAAACTGTAATTATTTGCACTAGCTGCAATACCAGCTAACTTATTTTTTTCAGCTGTAGTATAATCATTTGTACTAAGAACTTTCCCTGATACTTTATCAACCTTGTTACCTAATGCTGAGTTCATTGCAGCAGTAGTTGCATAACCAGATAAATCTACAGTTTCACTGAGTTTATCCCATGTTGGTGTAGTAGATGTAGCCACATAGTTTGCACCAGTATCATTAACATTATAAACATCACCTATTGTTACATCCACAGTAGGTAAGTTAGCGTAACTAGCAACAGATCCTTTCACTCTATAAACACTACTAACTTTACTATCTACTTCAGCTTTTGTATATACATTACTCGCATTAGCTTTAGTAGCTAATTGTGTATCTACATAAGACTTTGTTACATCCACAGTAGGTATAGTGGGTTTATTACTAAGATCTGTATAACTACCAGAAGTGGCAACTGTAGCTAAATTTGGTCTACCAGTTAAATCATTATATGCACCACTTGTAGCAACTGTAGCAAATTTTGGTTTACTTAATACATTATCCCATTCAACTGAATCTGCCATACCACCTCCAGTTGCACTAAGCACTTCACCATTCATGGTTAAACCTGTACCAACTTTAATACCACCTTTAACTGTATCTGAAGCTGTAGGCAACGTGTAATTGCTTAAACCTGCTAACTTAGTTTTCTCCTGAGAGGTGTAGTCATTAGAACTAAGTCCAAATCCATCTACCTTATCTACTTTACTTTGGATAGCTGTAGTATTAGCAGCAATAGCAGCAGTATTTTGAGATATTTTTTTATTTATTTCAGTAAAATCTACTTCTGGTATATTGACTACTGTCCATTCCCCGTTTTGTCTAGCATATTGTTTACCATCTAATGGAGCTTCTGGAATTACTGGATTATTATCCGAACTTAGGTATGGGATTTTGACCCACTCCCCGTTATTTTTTACTTTGATTACCATAATTAGATATTAAATATTTGTCTACCAATAGATTTAGCATTATTCCTACATTCTTGAAACGCTTGCCATTCTTCAAAGCGACTACGTATTATTTCCCCATTCATAAATTGTTCAACCATATTAGACTTTAATGCTGCTTCTTCATCTGCACTATATTTAGTTCTAATAACTCTACTTACAAAAGAATCATAAGTTGGTTCTTCATTAAACTTTAATTCATAGTAAGCATAACCATGTATATCTTCAGAATTAACTTCTTCAATATCCCATCTAACAGCCCATTCATTCATTCCTAGGTATTCTATTACTTTAGGAATATTATCACCCTGTACTTTCTTTAATTCCATCATCACTTAATAATTTTTGTCTATAATCTTTAAAATTATAAGATCTTGTAAAGCGATACCATAAATTATGACAGTTTCCATATTTACACCATCCCCAATAAGCTGCCATTGCTGCTAGCCTCTTATTCTTACTTTTATAACTTAATTTGTGAATAAACTTCTTTTTGATATCTTTCCTGAGTAAAGTATGACCATGGTAAAATACATAACCAATAAAATCTATACCTCTTGCTTCTACAGGAAATATCTGCCAATTACGTTTTACTTTTAATTTCAAGTTATCAGCTAGATATTTTTCAATCTCTTGTAAGCAATATCTTAAGTAATCTTTATCTGGGTGTAATATAACAATATCATCACAATATCTGTAATAATATTTTATTTTTAATACTTGTTTAATCCACCTATCAAACCAAGTCAAATTCAAATTTGCTGCAAATTGAGATATGTAATTTCCAATTGGTAAACCTTTTGGTGTAGAATAAACTACATGATGTAATAATCTTAATAGTTTCTTATCCTTAAATACCTTTTCAAACTGTGAGTATAACACATCTTGATCTATAGAAGGAAAGAACTTTTTAATATCTAATTTTAAACAATATTTTGTGCCTTCTTTATCAGCTTTTAAATCTCTTTTCAATCTCTTTACTCCATAATGGATACCTCTTCCTTTTAAACAGTTAAAGATATCTGCAGTAAATCTACTAACAAGGTAAGGTTCTATAACATTCATTATAGCATGATGGACTATTCTGTCTGGATAATACGGTAGCCTATATATCTCTCTTTCTTTATTACCACGATCGGCGATGATTGTGTATACGCAATATTCCGAAGTACGATACGTATCTTCTATTAATGCCTTTTGTAACCGGACCAGATTTTCATGTGGATTCCTGTCAAATTTCTTAACGCCGTATCTTTTAGTTTTACCTAATCTTGCCTTTTTGTCGGCCGGACCAGATTTTCATATGATATTATCCTATTAAATAAATTGCCTATTCTTTTCATAAGCTATTTTGGTGGTAAGACCCGTTCGCCCAATACTACTAGGGTCTCTTCAAAGCACCTGTTATCTTTTACCTAGAGGTAAGGCTGATCTAAGTTCAACAAACATTTTTGTAATTATCTGAAAGTATCTGTTAGTTCCAAAATTTCACTGATATTCGTCTATGAATTCGAGGATGCATTATTAGCATTAGCTATGAAGACTCTGCATTGAGAACCATTATCTGAATTACCTGACTGTTTTTTCAAGTATGAAATAATGTGACAGCAGTCTTACTATAAAGTCATCTCATAGTAATTCTTTTAGATCCCGCCCTTGTTATTAATATTTAATTATCTGTATTACTCAGGACTATGCCTGCATTTTCTTAAATGTATCTGAATCAACTACAACGATCTTACCATAAAAGGCTAATCTTGCACCGAGATGCGCCCACGAACGCGAGGAGGCACTATCAGCATTAGCCAAGAAGACCCCGCACAGAGAACCACCATCCGAATCACCCGACCGTAGAAAGATTCTATTTCCTGTTGGATTAAACCAGCTATAATCGGAATAGTAAGTAGTTTCAGATCCACCATGTGCTGTAGGAACTACATCACCATATTTGCCTTGAGCTACGGCTTTAGTCCATCCATTATATCCATCAGTTGCAGCTGGATTAGGTTCATACCCTACAACTCTGATATTAGTAGCACCTGCTGCTTCAAGCTCTGCTACATCCTTATCTGGGAATGAACCTCCGTCATATACAACGTATTTACCTTTTAAAATGTTTATTCCTTGTACAAACTCCCACTTACTGTAATAGCAGTCTTCAAGTCCTAGGAAGTTAGTTGAATAGTATGATGTATCATTTGTAGTAGCCTTTTTACCATCTCTATTACCCAATGTAATAGTTGCTCCAGTAACTCCATAATTATATCTTTTGGTTCCACCAGAACAGGGTATTGCTGAATTAGAAGTACTGATGTTAGTGGTTTTATAGTAAGCACAAAACATTCTAGCTATAGTAGCATGAGATCTATAATCTCCAATACTCCATAAAGGACCATTTGACTTAGCTTGAGATATAAATGTAGCCATTGTTTGTGAAGCAGTAGACGCTACACCCCATACAGACATTAAAGTTCCATCAGTATTAGTATAAGCCTCAAAAGTACTTAACAACATTTCAGGTTCTTCGATATAATCACCATCAATTTGTTGTTCAGAAATATAAGTTCTCCAAATGCCAGGTGATCTTTCAACAGTTTTATGATAGTATTTTGGGAAATACACCATTCTATTTTCTTTTCTAGAAAGGTCAATATCAATAGCAGAACCATCGGGCCAATTAGCACTATTTTCTTCATTACAATAACTAATTAATGCAGCATCATCTCCATAGGGTTTAGCAATACATCTCTTAAACTTACTTCTTAATGATTCAATTACATTTCTATTACCACCTGTCAGACACGTTGTGGATGAAGCATTTTCATTGTTTTCATACCAATACGCTAGAGTGTCTTCTAGATTGTTATCGGTTGCAATTCGATTACAATACCAAACTTTATTGTATGTACCAAATAAATATGATTCTCCATTTAATGCATTATATTGTGCACTACAATATGTAGGTAATAATGTTGTTTCATCAAGCCCATCATTACTATACAAGGATACTATACACCAACCATGACTATTAGGAGTTATTTTTCCTTGAATACTTATACTACCTTTGTTTTTATAATTTCTAATAGCCCATTTACATATTGCTTGCAAATAGTCCACCGTAGGATGACCAGCGGTCTCATAATCTTCTCTTAGTAAATCATTTTCAATCAGAGTAGCCCACGTTGGGAAATTAGCGTACAATGCTACATTGTAATTTTCAAATCCAGCATGGTATCCATCCAAAGTATCAGCATCTAATCCACTACCTGTACCATCATTACCAGCGTGCCATACTTTTCCGTCTACACCATTTGTTAAGTATTTTAATTCTCCATCATTTGCAATGTGAAATCTACTAGAGGATCCATAATTGTACATACTTGTACCGTGAGTATTGTGATAACCAAATGAACCTTTATTGTTATCATCAATATCCATACGAACAAATATTTCATCATTTTCTGGAGTATCACTAGTTTCTTTAGCTAAACGTAAAGTAAAGCCTGTACTTGCTGGCGTTTTTATGTTTAATCTGCCACTCATAGTATCACCAGTCTTTTTCACATATCTAGCATCACTAGTATCTTGTGTCATTGCTGTGATACCTTTAGCAAAAGCTATTTTTGTACCATTCTTAGTAACTGTAGTAATTACATTACCTGTACCAGTTACTTCAATTGTCTCAAGTTTGTTTGCTTTTATGTTGGTAATATCCTGAGTAATAGTAGAATCATCATAGTTACTTAACCCATCAAGCTTAGTCTTATCAGCAGCAGACATTACACCCGCAGTAGTAGTAGTGGCTTTGTTAATAGTAAGTACTTGATTGGAATTGTTATCTGTAACAGGATCTTTAATATTCAATGTAATAGCAGCATTATTTGCATCTTGTGTAAAACTACCACTAGTTACATAACTATTAAGATTATCTACTTTATTTTTGTCAGCATTACTATAGTCGTTAGTAGATAAATCTTTACCTTCTACTTGATGAACAAATCTTGCGTCAGCATCATTTTTACTATAACCATCAAATGTAAAGTCGTAATCTTCATCAGTATCCATCCAGATTATTTCTTCATTAGTAGGTTCATTTGGACCAATTGCTACATCCTCTGGAATAGTTACATTCTTATTAACAACATTGAGTTCTACTCTTTTAGTAATAGTCTCAATCTTATTAACTTGTGCACCTGCTTCAATACCTTGTAACTTTGCAAAGTCTTCCTTGGACATCAAACCATTAGCTGTCAATGATGCTAATTCAGCAGTACCACCTAATGCATCCCAACCTTCACTTGTCCATGCGTAGTTAGTATCGTTCTTACGAACATTCCATACATCACCAATCACATTACCTTCAGTAGGTAAATCTTCTACACTATCTACAGATCCCTTAAAGATGTACACAGAAGTAAATTTACTATCTACTTGGGATTTATTATAGTAGTTGTTAGCAAGATCATCTGCTACTACCTTTATGTTAGCATCAGTTTGATCTTTAGTATAGTACCTAGTATCATGAGTATGAGTAGTTACTTCACCTACTAATACAGCTTCAATAGCTGCTTTACTAAGTTCAGCATCTTTACCAGGTTCTCCTTGAGGTCCTTGGAATCTACCCATGTTAACCCATTCTGTACCATTCCAAAAGTATAAGTCTGTACCAACAATATAAGAATCACTAAGCTGTGGGTCTACAATGTCATTTAAATCTTCTGGACTATTAAGACTACCTTTCAAGAGAATACCTGAAGATGGCCAACCTGTGTTTACATACACATCATTGACTTCATCCCAAAGATACCAATATCCATCTTCTCCTACTTTGGGTGGATTGTCTGCATATTCCTTAGCTCTTGCTGCTTGAGTATTAGCATTATTAGCAGCAGTAGTAGCATTTGTAGTAGCTTGTTGTGCAGCTGTTTTAGCCTCATTTACGGCAGTTATAGCATCAGCTGTATTCTTTTCCCTTGCAGCCTCTTGAGTCTCTCTAACAGCCTCATTTGCCTGTCTAGTGGATTCATTTGATACCCTTTCTTGTTCTGCTGTATCACGAGCTGTTTCTGCTTCTACACGCTTAGCTTCTTCCTCTTTTCTAGAAGTTTCAGCAGTCACTCTTTCACTTTCAGATGCAACTCTAATTGCTTCATTAGCTATACGTTCTTTTTCTTTAGTGTTACGTTCACTTTCAGAATTTGCCCTTAATTGCTCTGCTGCTACTCTTGCACCTTCAGCTTCTACACGATCTGATTCCGCATTAACCCTACTAGATTCTGCTTCTTTTCTACTATTCTCTGCTGCAATACGAGCATTCTCAGCAGTTACTCTTTTAGACTCTTCTGCTTTCCTACTATCTTCATTAGAGATACGTGTATTTTCATTGCTTACTCTGGTATTCTCAGCATTAACTCTACCTTGTTCCGCAGTAACACGTAATGCTTCTGCTTCCTTAACAGCTTGCTCAGTAGCTTCTACTTGAGCTTTAGCTTCTAATGCTTTTGCTGCTGCATCTAATGCAGGTTGTTTTAATGATTGAACCCATTCCTCTTCAGTACCTACAAAACCATGTTTTACTGCAACTTCATATGCTGACCAACCTTGAATACCTTGCATACCAGATAAGTCGACAATAAACTTCCAACCTTCTTGAGTCTTTAAGTAAACCTTAGCATCATCAGGATCTTCTACATCATTAGTATTAATAAGTACATACTCACCTAACTTTACATCTGCAGTACCCCAATCAGCTTCCATTGCTTCTACTGAAGGATATTCCTTCTTGTAAGTGAAAGCATCACCAATAGCAGATATACCAGTATTAACATATTGTTTAGTGTCGTAGTTATAGATCCACCAATCATTATCTACGATCTTTGGTGGATTACTAGCAATCTCTTCAGCTTTATCGGTAGCAGCTATAGCATCGTCAACTATACCTTCAATTTCTTCTACAGCTTGATTAGCTTTATCTGCAGCTTCATTTGCTTTGTTAGCTGCTTCTAGTGCAGCAACAGCAGCATCTTCAGATGCTTTACTTAAGCTATCAATCCAATCTTGTTCACTACCTTTAAAACCTAATTTAACTGCAATATCGTAAGCACTAAGACCACGAGCTTCTATACCTGTATCTACATATACTTTGTTGATAGGATCATAAGTAAACCAATGATCATTCTCACCTATATACGGAGTCTCTGCAGTAGCTTTTACTCCAGTATCTCTATTGTCTACCCACCAGTTGCCATTAGGACCAATAAATGGTGGTACATAGTCATCTTTACTTACATCAAAGAGTACAATCCATTTTTCTATATCACGATTGTAAACTTTAATTATTCTACCTTTTGAATCTGCTCCCAAGTCAACCCAGTACCCAACCTGATCTGGATTGGGTACGGTTATACTTGCAAACCATTCATAATATACATTATTCTTAATCATATTATAATGAGTATGGATTATCTTGTTTTATTTTTTCTACTGCTTCTCTCCATTCTTGATATGCTGCTGCAGCTTTCTCTTCCTCTCCAAATTCTCTGTACTTTACATAAGCCATATACAATCTATCTGTACTAGTGTTATATAAATTCTCTCTACGCTTTCTTATTTCTTCATTAACTATAGTTGTGTCTTTAGGAATCATATAAAAAGCATTATATAAATCTAGATTAGGATTGGCTAAATTAAATTCTATTTGTTCACTAGATGGGTGCATGTAACCTCCTTGAAGTAATCCTTCGTAAGAATCTACAAATTCACTTTCTTTTAATCCTTTGTACCAATCCTCTGGAGCTTCTATCATTCCACCTGAACAAAGTAAATATATTTTTTCTTCCATATTATTGAGCATAACCGATAATTACTAAATCAATTGCATCATCTTTATCACCAACGTCATGTCTATTATTATCTGTATCCACACAAATTATTTTAAATGAACTAGAAGATGTAGAAGTTACTCCCACAGTTCCTCTAAATCCAGCAGAATCTGAATAAGGAGAATTAGTTCGTGCTTGTCCTTGCCACAATACTACATAATTCATATGACCGATATTGTGATATACTGTATATTCTCCAGTTCCAGTTCTACTTATAGAACTAACTTGACATCCTCCTTGAGAATAGATTGTTCTTCTTAAATTACTACCGTAATGACAAATAGTTTTAACACCCGGAATGTTCCATCCACTTAATGAACCTACTGATACATTTCCTGTAAAATTAGCGGTAGATGCAGAAATATTACCTGTAATCGTTGCACTATTTGCAACAAGTCTACCACTTGATACACTCTAAAAGGAGCCCAGAATCTATTTCCTTGTGCTGTACCATCATCAAATGGTTTACCTGCCCAAAATCTAACTTGATCAGATCCCGTACCAGCTCCAGTAATACCAGCATTTGCAGTTACTGTACCATCTCCTACTGTTAACGTACCACCGCCATATATCTTTAATGCTGCACTACTACTAGGTACTCCATCCTTTACGGCATTATTACCAAACGACATAATTGGCCAACCATTATTTATATCAGATTCATATCTACCATCTAGGAAGAATCTACCACTACTAGCTGCAATACAATTATTATAAAAATCCATGCCCGCAATAGTAGCTTTTTCTGCAAATAGTAGCCCAGTAGCTATAGATTCAAAAGACGAACCAAATGAAGACCAATATGATGTGTTACTTCCTGGGGTTACATTCTTAAAAGATGATAAACCTCTTCTTCCATTAGCAACCATATAATAGACACTACCATATTTGACAACATCTCTTACATCAGGATTAACTGTCCATGCATAATACTTACTAGAACTATATGTTCCACGATAACTTAAAGATGGACCATTCCATCCATCTGAACCAGGTGCTCCAGTATTTCCTTTCTCACCTTTGTCTCCTTTATCACCTTTCTCACCATCTTTACCAGAATGTGGTAACGGATCAGTCCAATATCCTCCTATACTTTCATCATAAGCCATTTGTTTAGCATTTGGATCATAATTACCTGAACTAATCCAAGTAGTTTGAGATGAACTATACTTTGGATCTGGATACCATATATAACCTCCAGATGTTGCACCACCAGAAGACGGTCTATATGTGAATGTAGGTCTACTAGGTTTAGTACTAGCATTTGAAGTGTTACAGAATATTTGTATAGGACTATTACCTACGTCACCGTTTACTCCTGCCTTGGATTTAGTGACAACAAAATCAACACTATCTACTACCTTGTTACCACTTGCTGGTGATATAAAATCTACCCTCCACATGGCAGAATCAGAAGTCAATGATGTACACTTAATTGTTTGTGTACTTTGGGTATAAGTTACACTACCAGTACCAGTTTGTAAAGAAGTAGTAAGTTTAAAATCAGTAATATCTTGAGAACCATATTTCAATCTAGCTGTAGTAGTAGCTGTAGAATAATCTGTTACTACTCCACCTGAATCTGCTGGTACGCCAGTGTTTTCATTTGTAAGGATACCTCTATATACATTTTCACCATCACGAACATTATTAATAGTCATGAAATCTGAAAACTCTGCTCCTGCTCCTGATACTACACATTTAAAACTAATTTCATCTTTTTTTGTGCTAGTAAAATAGATACCATTATAACTAACCACTAATGTGCTATTTGTCTCATTAGATAATAGTTGCCAATCATACGTACCTGCTATTGCCCAATACCATTTATAAGTTGGATTAATTATGTTGAATGAATCTGCAGTAAGAGTAATTGTAGTGTTTTCAGGAACGGTTTTACCTGTTTTATAGTGAAAGAATTGTTCTCCGGACATATACACATATGCTGCATCTTCCCCATTAAAACCATTTTCACCATTAGCTACTTTATTAACGTACCATGTCTTAACTATAGATACTCCATCTTCTAATGTTACATTTAAGTCTATACTAGCCTGTTTCTGACTTATTGAAGTAAGAGTTACCTTAGAACCGGTTATGCTTACAGTAGCTCCACCAGAAGTAGTAGAATATGTTATACTTTTAATAGCAATTGGATTAATACCATGATATGCATAAACATCTGTAGTAATAGTAGATAAATCTACTAATGGTGTAACTCCATCTGCATCGAATGGTACTGCAACCGTACCATTACTTAAATCAATATAATATGCATCGAGACCTTCTGCACCATTTGATAATTTAGCTAATTGAGTATCATCATAGTAAGTAGTACCATCAGAATTTGTAACAGTACAACGAATACTTAATGTACGGGAATCTGTCGGCATTGCTGTATATGGAAAGTCTATAGAACTTTGTGCAGACAATTTGGTTCCTTCTGCATTAAGCATTTTCCATTCGTATGTAGGATTTTCCATCCCATATACATTTGCAGTTAAATGAATAGTTCTTGGAGTAGGAGTTCCTGAGAAATCGGGAGTATCAAATAAAAATAACCGATCACCTACAATTTCTACCCATTTAGCTTTGTCATCTCCTGACTTACCATCTTCACCTTTTGAAACTTGCTTCTGCCATTGATCACATTCTCATTTGGTTCATCTTTAGTACCATTAGGGTCCATACAGATCCATAAACTACCTTTGTGACTTACTTGGTCATAATAATAGTAAGTGTTGCCAGAAATCCAAATACCTCTGTATACAGGTACTCTAACGATTCCTGTGTCAGAAGTTTGATAAATCGTACCTACAAATTTGGTTTGATCACCACCAATTACAACTCTTTCACGAACTACACCATCCTCATCAGCTAGAGAAAAAGTATCAATATTCTTATAGTAAGAGATTCTAGGGGCATTATCACCTTTAGCACTGATAAAAATTGCGTTACGTCTCTCATCCATTTGTAAATTGTAATCTGGATCAGATTCGTACATATGACCTAATTGTAATATTTCATCATCTGCTTCTGGCTTACCACTACCTGGCTCGCATACGTCTTTAGACAACGTGATGTAATTACTACCAGTAGCATTTACTTTACGCCAATATCTTTTAACGTTTTTACCATCAAATTTTTGGCATATTGCTAAGTCGTTAACTATAAATTGATTATACTTAGTACCTTCTTGATCATCAAAGTAGCATTTATAAGAATCTGCTAATTCTTCTACTTCGATACATTTCATATCTGCTACAGTAACTAGAATATCACCACCCACAGCCTTAATCTCATTTACTGTAAGTTCGTTTATTGTCATATTACCTCTAACAAACAGATTGTCTAGTTCCATATTCCATTTAGAGCCTAATGGATATAAACTAGCTCCAACTCCATCCCAACCAGAACGAAATGTATTTCCTGCTTGTAAACCTTGTAACATTGTTATTTTACCATCCGCAGTATCCCCATGCTTATTTAAATAATCTTCTGCAGTCTTTAAAGAAGTATACAAGAAATTATCTGCAGGAGGAGTACTTTCTCCATACTTGATTACAGGTAAAGAACCAGAACTACTAGCCACTGCTTCTACTTGATTTTCAAGTTTAGATAATGCTTGATTTAATGTATCTGTAGTAGTTAATGGGGCCGCACTACTACCTTTATAATAACCAGATAAAGGAAATATTGTAGCAGTACTTTGAGTATGATAACCCGGAGCAGATCCACTACCACCCCCATTTGCAATAAGTTCAGATAATGCTGTAATAGTATTCTCAGCTACTGTGAGTCTATTGAGAGCATCCTGTAATTGTTGTAATGTAGATCTATTATCAATATCATCTATCCATTCTTGCATAGTACCACCAATCTCTGACATATCGGTGTCATGCTTAGTATCTAATGTAATGATCTTATTATTTAACACATCATAGTAACTAGTGATAGTACTATTAAGATTAGTAGTTACACTAGTATCTCCTTCTACTATCTTATTACTAAGATCTTTATAGTTATCATTTACTTTAGTATCTAGTATCTCAACATCTTCTTCTACAGCATCTACTCTCTCATTAGTGGCAAATGTACCTGATAGTGATGTAGTAAAACTTCCACTAGTAATATTCTTATTACTACCATCTTGTACAAGGGTAATGAGGTCTTGCTCCTGTAGTTTAGTTGTTAGTTCAAATTGTGATATCTTTTTATTCATATTACTCTTGGATTATGTGTTCTTCAATTTCTGTCAATATACAATCATTGTCGATATCTTTTTCTGGATAGAAATTAATTTGTTTTTTAAACAATGTATATATCCTATAATTTTATCTACATCCTCCTGAGTAATGGGAAAATCTTCATCACCCAATTTAGTACTGGCCCAACTAGATAATTTGTCTAAATGTAACAATAATACTAAATTAGTAATAGAAGTTCTATCCAGTTTTGTATTGTACTTAGTAGACTGATTAACTAATTCACCAACTTTACTTACATAATTCGCAATATCCATCTTTACAATTTTTACAGTCATCAATAGTACAATTACACGTTCTCATATCAAGTAAATTCAGCATTTCATTATAATACTGTTCTGCATCATCTGCAAGATTCAAAGTAGTAGCATTATCATAAAGTGTTTTCTTAAACAGAAACATCATTATTTTATCCTTCATTTTGTTATCTAGGCAGTTGTGGCAATACGTAGTTAGCAGTTTTATTTCTGCATAATACAATGATTCATTCATTTCCATATCAATCGTATATAAAATAAAAGGGGAAAGGGATATTACTCCCAATCCCCTTTTTGGTTTGAATTATATTTTTTGATTAAGCAACTTCTACAAAAGCTTTTAAAGCTGTCATAAATGCAGAGTCATCAAGTTCACCAGCATTTACATACAATTCACAAGCTAATGGAGTTGTTTTGATGTATTGATTATCATCACTAAGATATTTATTATCCCATTCGATAGACAATGTATCGTAAGTAGCATTTAAATCAGCTTTCAATTCAGGAGCAATGTACGGATAGATACCATTTGCACGATGTGTAATACCTCTGTAACCAAGAGCTGCATTTTCACGATCACGAACAATCTTCGGATTACCTTTACCAGGAGTACCTTGAGTCTTAGCAATCGTTAAATTAGCAACAGGATACATTACATTACTCAACAACCCAGAAGGAATAGTTTTCCACATAAACGCTTCTACAGAAACCTGAGAATAGTTTGAATCCAACATGATGCCTTCATTGTATGGCATTTCTTTTGCATTCAAAGTAAGTACAGCAGCTGAACTAGTTGCTACTACTCTAGCTTCTTTGTGTTTGTTGATCTTATTCTTAAAAGCTGTGATCAAATCAGTTGCACTTGTACTCTTTGCAATAACTTCATAAGTATGAGTAAATTGTCCTGGTGCTTCATAAATGTCAGTGTATACTAAACGTAATACATAACGATGTCCAACTTCTGGAGTAACATCAGTGGCGGTGATTACAATTTTATCCTCAGCTGCAGCTACATATTCACTAAATACCATGTTAGGTTTAGAACCCTTCATGATCGGCATTGAAAAACGAATAATTGATTTTGTAGACTTTTCACCTTTTACATTATAAACATCTTCTTTACCTTCGCAAACGCCAATATACAATGAGCTAGCAGCTTTTGCTCCGTTTGCATCTTTTACAATTGCTCTATTTTGATCAAATAATGCAATCTGACCTTCTGTCAATACATCTGCTGTCGTATAAGATTCAGGTGCTTCAGTACCAATAAGTACTGTGTTCACATGATTAAGCATAATTTTAATTATTTATTATTGCCTGACAAAATTTTTTTAATTCTGATAAAGAAAGTTCACCTTTCATCATATTCGCAGCAAAACATACAAACTGAACATTTCCGACTTCATAACCTTTATTTGGGTCAATTTTATCGATGCTCAAACTATAAGGATTGCGTTTACCGTTTGATTGTTGATAACTCATAGGAAAATTAGTTAAAGCGCATTTGCCTTCTTGTTTATTCCACAATTGTTTCAAATACTCTAAAGTAATATCTATATATAGATTTTTCTTTTTTGCTCTAACTTGTGCATCATGTAATCTTATTTTTAATAATTTATCTAATGCTTCGCTTTCCTTTACTTGCCTTCTGTTTTTTCCGTATATATCTTTGAAACACTTTTTACAAGTACAATTTAGACAATTTCTATATTTGTTTCTCGAACACTTAGAAAATTCAGAGGCAGTTTTGTATTTTTTACAAACAGAGCAAATATAAGTTTCAGACATAATTTTATCAAGCTTAGTTAAACTTATTTTTGGATATCCTTAGTTTAACGCTTCGTTTAATCTTTCTACTTTCATGTTTCAGATTTCCTCGTCAGATTAAACTAAGAAAATTTTTCGTATAATCATTCCATTGTACTAACTTCGTTCATATACGATTGATATCTTGGATTAGCCTTATTTTCCAAATACAACTCTACCGCTAACTTAACTATCTCATTGTGAGTTGCAACTGGCATATCTGTGTACTCATCAAATGGTGCATCAGTAAGGCTAATCTTTTTAGGAGTTCTCAAGTAAGTGAGAATATAATTTCTTATATTGTAATTTCCGTCTGTATATAAATGAATTTCATTTCCTTCATATAATCTTAATGGTCTGGCGGATCTACCATGTAATCTGTATTCTGACAAAGTGTTTTGTCTTTGTCTATCTATATTCTCTACTGTGGCTTCTAACACATCTGTGTTTTTAGTTCTTGGTTGACCACTTGGGCCCACAGGCCAACAATGATCGTAACTAAATATTACAGCTGTCTCTCCTACAGTAAACATATAATCATCTGGCAGAGTAACTGTATACTCTTCTGGATATGTAGTAAATTGATAAGATTTTCTAGTAACTAATGTACGAAGATCATCAATTCTTTTTTGGTCTTGTTCAAATCCAGTTTGCTTGAAATTAATACCAGAATATCTAGTTTTGATAAATTTATCTAATCCAGCCATTAACCAATACTCAATATCTGAAGTAGTAGGTTTTGTTAGATTGTCATCTAATTGATCTATTTCTAATTCAAATGCTGCTTGTAATTCAATATACTTCATTATTGTTGATTATTTGGTTGTTTTACTTGTAATCTATATTTACCTTCAGTAATAAACATATTAACTGCTAAATCTACAATTTCACTATGAATTGATTCTGGTAGTTCACATTTACTAGCTCCATCAGTAGTATTAAATCTTAATGGTTTTCTATAGTAAGTTAATGTAACATTACCTAATGTAGTATATGCATCTACTGCTACTTCTATATAGTTATATTTAGTAGTAGGATCTGATACTAATGCAACAGCAGGTTGCCTAATGATAGGTGTATTGTATGCAGTTTTAATAAACTTACCAAGATCCCTATACTTAACTAATTGATTATCTACTCTAACAAAATCTTTGTATTGTTTATATGTACCTTTTACTTTACTAAAAGAATGTACATATAAGAAATATTCTTCAGTAGGTACATATGGTAATCTGTATCTTGTGAAACCATTAAGAGTAGTACCTGTTGCGGTTAACTCTTTTTCTACTAATAAACTCTTAATAGAATCTGTATTTCTAGTATGTATATTGGTTTCAGTTTCCATTTGGTCGTCACCAACATAGTTCATCATTACATACCTATCTTGAGCTTCATTTAGTATTGAAAATATAAGATCAGAGTTAGGTTTCTCATCTATAATAAGATCTGGGCTAATAAGTTGAATTCGTCTTTCGAATTCCATTTGCATTTCCTTACTACTCATATTACTCTGATAATTGTGCTACGTACTGTGGATGTGTTTGAGTTCTTGGAGATTCAATATTCTCAATTGCCATGTCAGCAGCTAATTTAACTACTTCATATTGCATATACTCTGGAATTTCATCTAGAGTAGACGTAATATCTTGATTATTAATCTTTCTTGGGTATGCTAGATAAGTAATATCTATAGTATAGGGACCTACCATAAGATCCCTATCTATAAATACTATTAACTTATTATCTTCCAGTATTGCTACAGGTTCTTCAATCCAAGGTTTATTATTATAAGTTTCTAAGAATCTAGTAGCTTGTTCGTGACTAATAAGTTTTACTGTAGCTATTTTATTACTACCAAAATGTAAAATTCCTTCTAAGAAGTACATACGCTTATCTTGAGTATCATCACCATAAGTAATACTAGATTTGAAATTATTCATAGTAAGTCTATTACTTATAGATTCACTTAGTAAAGACAATCCCTTATCAGTTTTTACTAAACCTTCTAAGTCTGCTACTCTTTTTACATTACCTTCAAATGGTATTCTAAGAGTATTGTTCCCAGTAGCTTTGGTAGCTATCTTACTTAGATACGCTGTGTATAACCAATAATCAATTTCCTCAGGTAAGAAAGATGGACAACCAGATATACCAATATTAACGGCATTTTTATCTGCTTCAATCTTAAACGCTATATGTGCTTCTAATACTGTCATGTTTACTTTTACTTAGATTCGATTTCTTGAAGTATAGTCATTTTGATATCCTGATTCTTTTTATCATTTAATGAAGCAATAGCATCTTCTAAACTTCTACCAATGATGTCAGTACCATAGTAATAGATGTTTTTAGACTTACGAATTACATTCTTTGAAATAGCTGCTTCAATAATGTATTGAGTGTCTCTTACTTTGTTGTTTACCCAAATCAAGAAGAACTTATCAGGATTATTTTCAATAAGATCAAATAAACTACTTTCAACTAGCTCATTACTGATATTGTCAGTCTTGTGACCATATAAGCGTAAACATTTGCGCATTTCCTCAATTGACATCTTATTAAATTCAGAGAATGCCTCACGTTTAGCTTTATTTCTTTTGTTAGCTTCTTCAGCTTCAATTTCTTTATTTACAAGAACATAATCATGAGTAGGCTTAAGGTTGTTAATACCATTTGCTACTCTTTTGTGTCCTTTTAAAAACAAATATGCAAGTTCATCTTCAGGTCTTTCAGTATGTAAAACTTTATCTCTTGCGCCTAAACCAATTGCATATGTTTTCCAGAATCCACTTTGTGGAGATAAATGTCCTTCTTCATATCCCATTTCTTCTCCAAACGTCTAGCATCTTCTGGGGTTAAACCAGTATATCTATTACCAGATCTTGTCCAGTAAGTACTGATATAATCTTTACAATTCTTATACTTAGCTATTCCAGCCCATGGATTTGTACGGGCGAATTTTAATATAATATCCATAGTATTTTGTTGTTACACTGCATCTTTGAATCTAAATACATAATCATAACTTATTTTATTTCCTCTTATGGATTTTCTAATAGTTGTAGAATGAATTTTAGTTTCTGCTGCAGCTTCTTTTAAACTGTTAAATTCTTTAATTACATTCAAATCTTTATCAAACATTAATACTTTCTTTGTACGTCTGGCATTACTTTCGGCAACCGCTTTTCTGTGTTCATCAGAATAATTTAATTTGTGTGTTTCTGACATTCTTTTCTTTGCTTCCTCAGAAACTTTTCTACCTAAAGCTTTTTGTCTCATTTTTTCTTTAGTTTCATCAGAATGTCTTCTACCAAAAGTTCCATCACCTCCGTCAGTTAAATTATAACCTATTTTTCTATCTTTGCTGTTAAAGAATTTTATGTAATATTTTTCTTTTTCTTTTAACTCCTCGACATTTTCTGCAAAGTCAATAACTTCTAATGTGAAATTATCTTCTCCATATTTTGCCATGGATTTATGAATAGGAGCAGGTTCTCCGGTGCGAGCTTCATACCAATGATGTCTGTATCTAGCACCGGAGCCCTGATTTGTTATTCCTATATAAATTTTATTAGTTACTTTGTTGGTTATCTTATATACTTCGTATGTTCGCATAATAGTAAATTTTTAAACTCACTATTATAAACGTCAACTTCCATAATAAGTTCCAATTATTTTGAACTAATCTTCAACCTCCATCAGCAGCTCTCCACAAGCACGAGGGTCTCTTAACATGATACCCATTTCACCTAAGAAGTGAACAGAGTAACCGTCCTTTGCATTAGATCTTACTGTGGATTTATTCTTGGAGTAACCAGTTCCTGGAGCTACAGAACCTGAAGTATTCCAGATAACCATTTCACGATCCTTACGAACAACCTTAACGATATTAGCTTGACCATCACGTCTACCAAGATCCAAGAATGTCATTCTATAAGATTCCAGTGGTTTACCAGATACCGGATGTAACAAACGATTATAGTAGGATCATCATACAACGGGAAATGTTTCAATGTCAACTCGATGCCATTTGTCATCTTGTATGTTACAAACTGACCACCTAAAACCAAAGCCTGACCAGAACCACTGATAAACTTCGTATCAATCAAGTTCATCGTAGCCGCTTTTTGTTTCAATACACGGTCAAATTCTTTCATACCCATTTCACCAGTTAAAGCAACAAACTTACGTTCGTTAGTACCTAAGATATTGTAAGACAAATCAAACAAGAAGTCTTCCAACAATTCCGGAGTTAACTCAGTGTAGTAACGTCTGTTAGACGGAGCAATCTGTTGCAACAAACCTGCAGGAATGTAAACCGGACGACCATTTGTACCTAACAATGAAGTAGAACCGTCTTTATTTACATTAGACTTAGAGTAAACCATCATTCTCTCACATCTCTTAGACCACTCACGCATTGCCTTCCATTCCTGATAATCAGACCACAAGTAAGAAGTCTTACCAGTTTTAGGATCTTTCAAAGCAATCCAAAGTACTGTAGAATAAGCTGTACCTGTAATATCATAATCCAAGCGAGTCGTAAACAAGAAGTTTCTCATCTTGAAATGAGTATTATAATTCAGGATATCACCCTCTTCACTGTACTCTTCGTAAGCAGAAGCTAAACGAGATACTTGACGACCAGCTAACAAATATTCACCAGGAATATAAGAATTAGATTGACCATCTGCAATGAAACAAGTATAAACCCATTCATTACCATCTTGATAAGGAGCACCAGAAACACGTACTTGATACTCTCTATTATCAAATTCCAAAATTGCACCAGGACCAAACCATTTGTCCTCTAACCACAACATGATAGGTGTGTTACCCAAACCTGCCATAACTGTGCTAGCATTTGCAGCAGTGATTTCTGTTCCCTGCCATTTTGCAGAGCGAATTGTCACAGCTCTATCGCTATCAATCATTACAGACCATTCGTAGTCTCTTTGGTCAATTGTCATTACATTACCAAGACCACCAGTAATCGCATCCAAAGAAGTGCTATAACCATCATCTTTAGAACCGAATACATAAGAAATAACACGGGTTACTTCATACGGTCTAGTAAGCATTGCATTTGAAATCATATTCTCATCAACAAGATCTGAGAACCATTTACCTCTACCGATCTGTAAATTATTTAAAATTCCGTTATCCATATAAATGTTAGTAATTTATTTTTAATTAAGTAGTTGTACTGCACGACTAAAAATAGAGTTAGATGAACTTGTATTAATTCTCTTAGTACCTTTACTAACGCCTGTTGATCTGAGACTATTTTTCAGATTTTTAATAGCAGAGCTAGTACCCTGTTTTTTGGCAGCATCTAACAAAGTGTCACCTCGCATTGTAAAATAAGCTGACTCTATTAAATTCTTTACGCTCTTGGAATAGTCTTTTTGGTACTGGGTCTTTCCACTAGCGTCGGCTTTAAATATA
>ERZ859980.192-NODE-192-length-44754-cov-5.223092_pt1 | contig 44754 bp, 75 predicted proteins | sample MGYA00509984_ERZ859980 | MGnify/ENA primary metagenome ERZ859980 (study PRJEB30046, sample SAMN00715173) | human gut metagenome | study: EMG produced TPA metagenomics assembly of the A metagenome-wide association study of gut microbiota in type 2... | reverse complement strand
CAAATACTTTCTTGCCAATTTCCTTGTAAGCATTTGACTTTTCCCACCAAGGTGAGCAATTACGACACTTGACACTAAGTCTCTAATAGATTCCTGCTGTGCGTAGTCAATAGTCATGGTATTTTCAAGTCTGTTAAGCCGCTCTTCGTGATCTAAGAATCCTGTCGCAATAACCTGTATCTGTTCAACTGTCGTCAGTGGCTTCTGGTATGAGCCTGTCTTTCTGATTGTCGGAAGAACTTCATCCATAACCCATGATTCAAATTTCTCTGCCGATGGAAGTTTCGATTTCATAATCAAGCGGTACAAATCTCCCTCATTTATGTATGACATTGACTGAATGCCACTAGATGTAGGGGTGTCACGTTTCGTTACTCCCTTACAATGGTCAAGAATGGCTTTCCTCGGATTACTGTATCCAAGTGCTTTCGCAACATCTGTTCCAACAAAATACGGTTTCCCGTCAATTTCTATTGTTCGAATTTCTCCGAACTCCCCTGAATTAAAAATCTGTAATTCGTTCATAAGTCTCCTTTCTTGTGATATACTCCCTATAGATGGGAGGTGATAATAATATGAAACCGAATATGGCAAACGGCTCCATAGTTCCGCACAGCGTCCTTGAACAGCAAATAAAAGAAGCTAAAGAAAAAGAATTACGGAAACAGCAATGGCGGCATGATTTCCGAGTAGCTTTATTTAGTGCTGTTGTTGGCGGATTTACTGGATTCCTGGCTACTGTAATCACTCAGATGTTACTTTAGCATCCACTGCGCGAGTAGGCTTCCGAGTACTCCACAGGTAGCCGAAAGCGCAAAGCAAAGAATCCAAAATGTGATTCTGTTTTTCAATTTGTTTTCACCTCCAAGTTAAGAACTTTGAACTTTTTCTTTAAAAAAATAGTCCTGTATATCATCGGCAGAAAGCTCCAACAGATTAACTGCTTTGCAAATATCTGACTGTTTCCAAAACAGCTTTCCGTTAAGCTTCAACGATAATGTACGCTCCGACCATTCCATAGCATTCGCAAAGGAACTCTGACTATCATATTTTTCAATGATTCTTCCCTTGAGTTTACTATAATCAAATGCCATATCTGCACTCCTTTCTAGTTCAATGTTTTGAACTGATTATAATATAACATCGCCATTACGCTATGTCAATACATTTTTTCAATATTTTTAACTTTTTTGTTTTAAGTCTTGAACTTTTGTTTCATATGTGATATATTATCATCAGAAAGCGAAAGGAGAATAATATAATGGAAAAAGTTAGTTCATCAGAAAGATTTAAGACTTTGATGGACGAACGTAATCTGAGACAGGTTGATATTCTTAATCTTGTTCTTCCATATTGTAAGAAATACAATGTGAAAATGAATAAGTCGGATATTAGCCAGTACGTTTCCGGAAAGACAGAACCTAGTCAAGAAAAACTGGTTGTCTTAGGAATGGCACTAAATGTTTCAGAGTCGTGGTTAATGGGATTTAATGTAGGACGTGCTAGAAAAGACACACCTAATCAGGCGAAAGAAGATTTTAATCTGATTTCAAAATTCTCATTATTAAGCGAACGTGATCAGAAAATTGTTTTAAGTCTAATTGATTCCATGCTTTCTAATTAAAAAAAGTGGGGCTTAATCGCCCCACCTCTCCAGAAATAGTTTTATGAATGTGTACAGGTACTCTAATGTACCTGTCTTTTTTATTCCATTTATCATCTCAATAATTTCCTTTTTATAATCCATAAATAACCCTCCCTGTCGCAACTACCACCTACATTACAGTATATGCCCGGTTTGTGGGAAATATAACCGAACATTCGTTCGTTTTTGCTATTATATCACTAATGTTCACCCTTGGCAACTGCCAGATATACACCGATATGTTTATGATTGCATAGAAATTATTCGTAACATCAAAGATATAGTCTTTTCTGTTTAGTGGCAGGGCGAATAAAAATGGCGGCATGGTCTGCTTTATTTCATGGGCGCTATTCTTATGTAGGGTAGAAGACCTGTACGCATTTTGGACAGAATACACTTCTGACTCTTCGCGGATATAATCGTCTACGCACATTGGTAAACAAACAATGTAATTAAGCAAAAGCACAGCTCCTATTATAATTAGTATATTTTTGATTATTTTCATTTTACAAATCACCTAAAAACGTCTATTTACAACTAAATTTAACGATGCTATAATAAAAATAACATATTTAAACACTTTTTTTTGCAAATGGCGAAAACAACGCCCATAAGGGAATGATTTGAATGAAAATTGCGATTTGTGACGATGATAATTTACGAATTGAGATTTTCAAAAGTAGCATTGACCGATATCTAAAAGAGCATGGTGATGGTGGATATACATTAACTACCTACACCAGCGGAAAGCCTTTGATTGACGATGTTTCAGATGGTGAATGGTATGACATTATAATTCTTGATGTCTCCATTAACGGAGAAAATGGCATAGAGATTGCCAAAAGATTAAGAAAGATCGGATACTATGGAAATATCACTTTTTGGACAGAACGCAAAGAATATGTATTTGATGCACTTGATGTGCTACCGGTTCATTATATCATTAAAGGATCTGAGCATGGAAGAATGTATTCAGTTGTTGAGCAAACTCTTGAAAATATCCGTGAAAAAACGCTTACTATCAAGAACAAGGACTACTTTCACAGAGCTGAATTCCGGCATATTGAATACATCGAAAGCCAGAACAAATACATAATGATCCATTGCACGTGCGGAATATCACACAAGGAACGAGGAAAGCTCAACGATATCGAAAAGAGTCTTGACGGAAGATTTTTGCGCTGCCACCAGAGCTATATAGTTAATATGGACGAGGTAAGCGAAGTAAGTCATTTTTTTACGATGGTATCTGGCGCGATCGTCCCGATCAGGCAAAGAGAACTTGCAAAAATAAGAGAAAAATATGAAAACTACGTCATTGGAGGAAAATAAAGCATGAGCGAAGAGAAAACAAAGAAATGCAAATATTGTAAAACAGAGATTCCGGCAGATGCTAAAGTCTGCCCGCAGTGCCGAAAGAAATTAAAAGGTGGCAAACTCAAATGGGTTGTACTGATAATCCTTGTCGGAGCTATCATCGGAGCTGTAGCTGGTGAAAGTGATTCAGAATCAGATAAAAGCGCAGCAACCGCTACTTCTTCAGAAAAGAAAGAAACTGCTGCTAAACCAAAAGAAGAAGCTGCACCGATCGAGTACACTACTGTTTCTGTTAACGATATGATGTCCGATCTTGACAGCAACGCCATGGGTGCATCTGATAAATACAAAGGAAAATATCTTGAGATCACCGGAAATCTCAGTAACATTGATGCTTCCGGAAAGTACATCAGCCTCACAGCTGATGGTGACTTTGAGATTATTGGCGTACAATGCAATATCAAAAATGATGAGCAAAAATCAAAGGTAGCATCCCTTACCAAGGGCGATACCGTTACATTAAAAGGAAAATGTACAGATGTCGGAGAAGTGCTTGGATATTCTCTTGATATTGACGAGATAGAGTAGATAACACGGCTCCTGCTTAACGGCAGGGGCTGTTTTTATACAAGGAGGAAATTATGGCAAAAAGAAAGAAATACCCGAAGCTGCCGAATAGCTTTGGCTCTATCCGCTATCTCGGCAAGGGTCGAAGAAACTGCTATGCAGTGCACCCACCGGCAGCACTGGACGCAACAGGGAAAGCAGTTCGACCGCCTGCGATCTGCTACGTTGACGACTATCTGAAAGGGTTCGCTGTCCTGACAGCTTACAAAGCCGGGACGTACAAGCCGGGTATGGAAAAAGAGCTTGAGATTGCCCCTACAACGGACACAGACGCCCTTATAGGCCGCATATTGGCCGACTACAATACAATTAAGGGCACAGAGGAAAAGCACCCGGAAACGCACAAATTGACGTTCTCAGAAGTATATGAAAAATTCATATCATGGAAGTTTCCGGAAGACACTAATCTGTCGAAGTCTTCAAAGAACGCATATCACTGCGGGTATCTTAACAGCAAGCCTTTGCATAATCGTGCGTTTGAAGACCTGAAGGCGCCGGATTTGCAAAAGGTTATTGATGACTGCCCGCTCAAAAAGCAGAGTTTAAACACGATTCTGATGCTTTTTAAGCAGATGTATAAATTCGCAATCTATTCAGAGATAGTCGCGGAAAACAAGGCACTGTATGTTTCTGTCAAAACAAAAGATGATGTTGAGCACGGGACCCCGTTTTCTGATTTGGAGCTTCAGGTCCTCTGGCAGAACGCCGACGATCCGGAAGTGCAGCTCATCCTGATCATGTGTTACTCCGGCTGGCGAATTGGCGAAGTATTGAAACTCACGACTAATCTTGAAGAGAGATATTTCCAGGGCGGCATCAAGACCGCAGCTGGGAAAGACAGGATCGTTCCGATTCATCCGGCCATATATGAGTTTGTGGAGAACAAGGTCCTGACGCAAAACGGCAGGCTCTGCATCTATTCCCAGACGCAACACCGAAACGCCCTGTTCTACCCTACACTGGAACGGCTGGGAATAATCGGCAGCCCGAAACACACGCCACACGATTGTCGGCACACCTTTTCTGCCCTGTGTGAAAAATACGGCGTCCGGGAAAACGATCGAAAGAGGATGCTGGGACATTCGTTCGGGAACGATGTTACGAACGCTGTGTATGGCCACAGGACTCTGGAAGAACTCCGGGCAGAGATTGAAAAGATAAAAGTTCCGTTTGTGACTAACTGTGACTAACCGTTCCTATTTTTATCTTTTTTAAACTGTCTTAATTACTCTAACAAAAGTCTGCAAAGCCTTGATTTTACTGGCTTTTCCGCATTTTACAAGGGATTCCGAAAAAACATTCACAATAATCTAATTTTAATGAAAATCTTCAAGAATCCTTTGTTTATGCGGTATTTCAGACTTTGTTTGTGACTAATTTGTGACTAACCGTGCAAATCTATATCTGTTCATAACATCGTAATTTGACGTAAAAAAAGAGAGCCGGGTTTTTAGGCCCGACTCTTTTCCTGACAGTCCACTCGTGCCGCTGCTAACAGTCCCCGAATTGGGACATACAGCTCTTTCATAAATGCACGGTGGAATCAGTCTGCACTCTTCACTTGTGCGTAGCCACACAGGAAACTTTACATCATAAGTTCAATCCCTGTGCGACTGTTAACAGTATAACTTGCTTTGAAGGAAAAATCAATCAGAACATAAATTTGGTTAAAAGAAAAAGCCCCAAGGATTAACTCCAAGGGGCTTAATTTGTCACTTAGTATTTGCTTTCATGTGCTCAATCACTCTCTTCCATGTATCAATGCCGCAAGTTCCATTTGCCTTTACACCAACATTTTTCTGGAAAACTTTGAGGGAATTATATGTGTCGTTCCCAAACTGTCCGTCAACTTCTACGCCCAGCATTGCCTGAAGCATCGCTACAGCTGTACCGGAACTGCCCTTTCTCAAAATCGGAAGCCTTGTCTGGAAGGTACCGGTAAGTGTGGTTGAAGGCGTACTTGCTTTTGCGCCGGTGGTAACAGCGATAGCCACGTGGTGATTATCGTTCAGAAGGATATCTCCTGCCTTTAAATAGTCACCAGATGTCAGATACTTACTATCCGTCAGTACTTTCGCACCGGCAGCCTTCATTGCGGCTCTCATGTTTCGTGTTGTCAGATAAATGCTGACTGCTTTGAGCTTTGCGTTATTCAGGCGATATCCAGCGCCCTTGACGATAGCTGCTGTACTTGCGCTGCAATCAGATTCGCAAGCTACCGTGATCTGCGCCGGATCGTAGTTGCTTGCCTTTAAGTGCTGCCAGAACGAATACCGGTCATTGCTGTTTCCGGCAGTGCCCTGATCGTAGCCGATGAGATTGTTTTGTGCTGCTTTTGTCGCCATGTCTGCAATCATGGCTGCGATTTTTGCGTCATTGAACCTCAGGACACAGAGCCACGGCCTACTGTACCAGTTCATGATCCGATATTCTGTACCAGTCTGATCTCCTGCTTTTCCACCTGCATACCTTCCGTTTTCGTCATGTCCGCAGTTACTGATTTTTACCATTTTTGTTTCTCCTTTCTGTGTCGTTTCTCGATAATCTTTGTAAAATACATCCATATCAACATTTCCGCTGATTCCTGATACTTTTCCATGTTCTGAATACTGCCATCCTACACCAATCGGAACTCTCAACCGTTCTTGCAATGTTCCGTTATCCAGTTCTTTTTTTGGATAGTTTGCAATCCAACAGTCGTACTGCTTCAAAGCGTCTGTCAAGTAATTCTTGTACCAGTCATAATTGCAATAGATGCCAACCTTATATCCTGCTTTCTTCATTCTGGTCAGAAATGCGACTGCAATGTTTTCGACTGCCTGTTTACCGAGTTTCCGCTGATTAGTCCACTCAAGGTCGTAGAACACTGGAAAGTCCAGTCCGCGTCCGTTGAGCGCGGCAATCACATCTTCCGCTTCGTCAATAGCCTGTGCCGGCGTCAGGGCATATGAATACTTGTACCCGCCGATAAGGATTCCGTTGCTCTTGCATCCTTTGTAGTTGTACTCGAATGAATCATCAATGCCGGTTTTCTGATGTACTCTCAAGATTGCGAATTTAATACCGGATTTAGCTACTTTCGGCCAGTCCGGTTTTCCTTGATTGGATGATACGTCAATACCTTTAATTTCCAATTTATCAGCTCCTTTCACATTTTAATCCACGTTCCCGCGTGGGGAACGGGCACTCCATTGGTAGCTTTTTATGAAATTTTTAATGAACTAAATGGGAAGACCAAGAATTAGCTACTGTTAATCGACTATACTATTTGCGAAGTCTTTCCATTTTGTCCAATTAGCCATTTTCCAGACTGGCTTCATTTCTTCCGGAAATAATACGATTTTGCATGAATTTGGATTACGGCAAAAAATAATTCCAGATCCATATTTATATTTCGAATCAATAGGAAGATCATTCCCTGTATAGTTAGCACCAGAGAGGTGGAACAGAATGCACGTGCCAGATGAAGCTTTGCTTATCAAAGCCTGTATATTGGTCACATCTACTTTCAAGGCAAGATTTGAGCTCTTACTATTTTATAGAAGAAAACTGCAATTATAAAAAAGCATAAAAGCATGTGATCATCTGAGTTTTTGTCGATTTTATTGTCACGGTTCTATCTGAGTTGTTGACAGTGATGCCCTCTGGAAGAGCTGATGTAGTCACAGTATATCCGATGCTGACAGAACCTCCGAGATAAAATACAATCATTGATTTCTCGATTATGATCAGCCCATGAGTGGCGGCGCGTACATTTTTGATAGTAAGCGAATCGCCAAATGTCTTTTCGTACCTCAGAAAGGGGTTACTATTTAATTCATTAAGAGCCCCCAGTACCGTCTTGTTATTCGTCTGCAAGTTGCTGATGACCGCATTGGTCAATTTCCCGACAATCCAGTTCCAGATTCCGCTGAACGGTGAAAGCTTGTTTGCCTTCGCCGCCGCATCGTAAATCATCATCGTGTCGTTGTCCGCCGGTGTTGCTTTCTGTGTGTACTCGTTAAATTTACCCATTACTGTAATCTCCTTTCTAATTCTTTAATACGTTTCTCTTGCTCGTCAACCTTTGCACTGAGTTCCTGTATGGCTTTAATGGCGTAGTTCAGCAAGTACGGACTGTTAATCTGCTTAATATCCATCTCGCCGTTTTCATCATATCCGCCGCCCAGTGCCAAGTTCGGGTCGATTTCTTCCAGTTCGTCCGCCACGAAACCGATATCCTGATGCCATCCGCCCATCCGCTCTTTCCAGTCGAACTGACGGACTTTCATTTGATTGACCGTTTCGAGGGCGTCTGTTTCGCTGTTTTTAATGTTTTCTTTTAGGCGGATGTCGGAAGTAGTCGTGTTCGTGTAAATGTAGTACATTGTATAAGAACTACTGCCCCATTGTGCTTTCACGCCAAGGCGATGATTAGCATGTTCGGAGCCGACTCCATATCCATTTGCGTGATAATCTGACATCAAAAAAGCTACTCGGTTAGTATCGGCAGTAACAGACGCTACAGGCTGTCTTGTTACCGCTCCCGCTCCGCTCGCTTTTTTGCTTTGATTTTCATAATCATAAAAAAGGAGTCTACCTTCTATTTTGGCATCTTTACGGACTGTCAGTTTGTCTAACTCGCCTACAATATTAGCAAGTGAATCAAATGAAATTATGCTTTTTTCAAGATGCAAGTCTTCGTCTGTACCCGTACTGCCACCCGCTATATCCTCGGTAAAGGTCAAGCCTTTCTTGTTAAATGCAATTTTACCCTTTGCATTTTTATTGGTCAGTGTCGTTGCTCTGGTTTCTATTCCATTTTGCCCAATGGTTAAAATCAAACTTCCACTGCTATCGTATATTTTCACCAAGCCGTTTCCGTCATTCTGTCCGCCGAGTGCCAACACGCCACCTTTTGCGGCATTGAACGAAATATACAGCGTCGTGTTTCCGCTTTCGTCTTTTTCGTAGTAAAATCCCTTGAAGTTTCCACTGTCCGACAAAATGTCAACTATCTGCTCCTGTGTCAGTGACGCCACATCAACCGCCACGGAAAACGTCTGATAGTCTGCAAGCTTCGTCTTTGCCTGGTCGAAATACAGTGAAACCTTGAGCATGTTGTGAGCCTTGAGCGACAGGTTATTGACATTAATACTCAACCGGTCAAGTGCCGCAGTCTGTGATACCGTGAGTGCTGACCACGTAGCGCCGTTGTCGGTGGATTTTTCCAGTTTCCACCATCCCTTTTGCGTCTGTGCAATCTCGCCGTTTCCATCCCTGTAGAACGAATCCACAATGAGCGGCGCCGGTGTTATTTTTTTGTCTGCACCCATCAGCAACACATCTGCATTACTCTGGAAGAAGTAAGTCCTTCCGGCACTTCCCTGCTCACCTTTGATTTTCGTCCAACTGTACTTGGTTGGGTCAGTGCTGTCATTCGGCGTGTAATCGGTGTACTGCCCGATATACAGCTTATTGACGCTATCATCCACAGAGAAGCCGGTTTTTCCATCCGCACTGTTGGCGTATGCGATATGAAAGTACGGTGTCTTTCCGTCCGCTCCCGGTGTTCCTGGAACACCCTGTGCACCATCCGCTCCCTTAATCAGTGACCATGTATACTTCGTCGGGTCGGTGCTGTCGGCTTCCACGAAGTCCACGTACATTCCGATATACTCACGGTTTCCGTCAGATACCGAAAAGTCTTTCTTTCCATCCGCACTGTTGGCATATGCAAGGTGCGTGTACTGTGTCTTTCCGTCTTTACCGTCTTTTCCCGGGATGCCGTTCGCTCCGTCTTTGCCGGCGTACTGTTTCGCAAGTGAGAACTGTTTCGATACGACAAGGTTATTCAGATATGCGGCTTTGATATTCACCCATCCGCTGTCTGCGGTCAAGCCGGTGACGGTGTACGTCTTATTCTCCTTATTCCAATGTCCCTGTATGTTCTGCGACGTCGTAATCGTGTACGTACAGTTATTCGTGATATCCTGTGTACCGTACATAACGGTCGCTGTTGTGGTGCACTCTGGAAACTCCGTATAGTTGCCGTTACTGTCAACCGGGATTCCCTGATAGTCGTTGTCGAGCTGCATGGTCATGTTTCTGGCTAGGGATGCAGTCTCAAGAGCCTCTTCTGCTTTTGTATCATCGGTATATTTATTCAGCTTCTGCCAATCTGACTGAACATAAGATGCTCCCTTTGCTCTTGAAACTGTACAGGTAAGGATATCTCCACCTTCATCTTCACTCTGCGACCATAAATCACCGATATCGTAAGGTGGCTGTGGCTTTGTCACAAACACTCTACGCTTATGATCTGCGGTATCCTGTGCGTTCTCAGCAGCTTTCATAGCTTTCGTAATATCGGTATCTTGTACCAATGTCCAACCCCACGTTGCTCCGTCCTGCATAAAGCGATATGCGTAACCGGTCGTTTTATTAAAGAACAAATCACCGATGTGCTTCTTTCTTTCTGCTGCACTTGTCCAGTCTGATGCAGGTTTGTTTTGGAGTGTAGGTTCATAATCGTAGTAGAACGTTTCAATTTGACCATCTATCTGGTCTTGCAATTCTCCCAGTGAACCAGTTACCGTTTCGGCGTAGTCAGACAGTTTTCCGTCTGAATAATCCTTACTCTCTTGGAGATAATTTGCAAATGTTTGATTAAGGGATTTTCCCCCACCAATTTGAACACTTCCGTCGAGATATACGGATTTCGTATCCATATCCGCTTCAAATATCGCATTTCCACTTTTGTCTCTTACGATGAGCGTTCCTGCGTTGATATAATCGGCGTTGATGCCCTCTGCATAGAGCAGTCTGGTTATTAATTCACCAGTCACCGCAAAGCCGTAAGGATATGTTTTTCCGCCATCAACCGACACTGCAAACGCTTCCGCTGTCAGTTTCCAGATTATATTGGATTCTGCTATGGTTGCTTTGTTGTGCATATAGTATATGATACTACCGTCCTGCTGCGGCTCTTGTGTCATATACAGACCGCTCGAGGAATTGAGCGTTTCAGCTAATCTCTGTATAGCCTCTTCTCTTGCGGATGTTTCTTTTTGTACCATCTGACGTGCCGCAACTATAGCTTTTGTGCTATTCCCGTAAAAGTCACTGCTGCCCCTGATTGGATCATCGGCCTGTGTCTTAACTGTAGTCAGACCGCCTACATTACCTGATACATCTGTCAGAGGAGTAAGATACTTATTCCCTAATCGGTCGTAAGTGTACACCATGTCGCCAAACTCGACGAGTGGATTGTATACCAGATCACCCTCAAGATTCCGGAATCGTGCTCCTACGATCTGTTCGCCGATGATATTCGCTACTGTCTGAAGCTGATCGGTATCAATCAGCTCGTTCTCAAGTTCGAGGACGTATCCTTCTTCTCCGTACATGGCAGAATACTTTGCATCAGTGTCGTCGTTTGACTGCCCGTTCGTTACCTTAATTCCAGTTATGACTATATCGTCACTGGAAAGTGTAGGTGGATTGCCGTAGTTCTTTAATTTCGGTATATTTGTCCTTTCAAAGTCCCATTTTACGAACTGTAGATTTCCGGAATAATCAATCCGGGCGTTCGCAGATTCGACCATAGCCGCATATCCGAACAACTGGCGAAACGTCATACTGTCCGGAATGCTTCTTATTATAATATCGCCATGGTCCATAGTTAGATTCATGCCTATGCCAACAGTCTTGCAAGCATCTCTGACAAGGTTAATGAGCGACTGCGGTAGTTTCAATCCGCTAGTATATACCTTATTCGCCTTATACATATCATCCAGTGCCGTAATATTGATGATATCTGAATACTGCTCTGGCGTAGTTACTGTATAGACTCCCTTGTCGATAGTTTCAATGATATCTTTCGTAGCTGCCTGTGTTGCGATGATAGGATCACCGGTACTGTCCAGAATCGGGTTATAACTTTCATCTAACAGTGTGCTTACAGACTCCGGCGCCGCATACGACGTCTGAAGCTTCAGATAAGCATGAATCTTAGCTCCGTAAAAGTTGTAGTTCTTCCACTGCTCCTGATCGTTATTAATACTCAGTGCCAGTGTTTTACAGACAGTAGCGCCGACCGGAAAACTGCTGCTTTCCGCGCAGTCGGAAAACCCGTTGTCGCCGTTCATGATATCTTTATTGATAGTCTTTTTTGTTCCGTCAGGAAAGGTGATATCCACTGCCATTCTGACTGGCTCACCAGCTTCAAGCTTTTCTCTAAATGCGTTACTTATGTTAATCACAGTGGATTCACCCCCGTCATATTAAACTCTAGTGATGATAGTATTTTTCTATCATCTGATAATTCTCCGATAGCTATATTTTGCGTCTGGCCCACATAGAACGGTGCGTCTCTCCAAGTTCCGTAATACGGTGAAAAATAATGAAGCGTAAATTTATATCCTTTCGCTATCATCTGTAAAATCTTGGTTGCTTCTGCCATTGGGATATCACTGGCCTTGTATGCATACTGCTCTACAGTAAACATCGGCGTAAAGTAGCCTACACCGTATTGTGTCCTCTGGCTTGATTCCGTGTAAGTCGTGGCAAAGGAGAGCGCAAGGTCTTTGTCCGGTTGCCAAATGACTGTTCCGTTGATTTTGTACTTTTCCATAACGCCCTCCTTTCTATGTCATCTCAAACGGGTTTCTACCGCTTGTATCTCGTCTCATCTGCGCTTCTTTCATCATCTCGTCAAACAGCGTCCTGCGGTTAATCTGAGCTGTAAATCGGTAACTTCCACCACCCGTCTGCCGTCCTGCAGTTTCTTCCCGGACAATCTTTCTGAGCAGTGCCTCCGGTGTCTCGATGTTGTTGCCCTGTTTCTGATCTCCCAGAACTGCAAGGAACTCGCTTCGAGGTGGAATAACCGCACCTTTTGCCAGATATGGAACTGTCGGAACACGTGGAAAAGTAGCTTTGAATCCGACTGTCACAGATTTTCCGTTTAACAGTGGGACTTTCCATGGCCCAAATGAGAGTGCTGACTCGATGGTTCCGATGGCGCTGTTAATAGTTCCGATAGCGCCATTTACGATGCCGATGACATTGTTAAAAACGTTTGCTACTGTATCTCTGATCCTCGTAAATGTATCAACTACTGTATCTCTTGCGCTCGTGAACTTGCTAACTATAGCGTCCTTGATAGCTCCCACTTTTGTAGTTACCGTATTCCACATGTTTCCAAAAGTTGTTGTAGTTTTTTCACGCGCATACTTCCATATCTCGCCGATCTTTTCTTTGAGATTTGTTAGCTTTTTCGTGACTCCATCAACAAGCCCTCTTGTTTTTCCAATAACCCAGTCTTTCAGTTTTGTAGCGGCTTCCTTGATCTTGTCCCAGTTTTTGTACAACAACACTCCGATTGCTATAGCGGCGCCGACTGCTATCACAAAAATTCCGGCAGGTCCAATTGCTGTTGCTATAGCCTTGATTCCACCCATGATTCCGCCTGTACCAGTCATTAATGAGATAAGCCCTTTTGCAGCCATAGCTATCCCAGACACGCTCTTAATAACTCTCGACGCCAATCCTGCAATTTTTGCAGCCGCAAACGCTCCGATCAGAGCCGCGCCGAACGCTTCAATGATTGATTGATGGTCTTCAAAGAATCCCACTAAGCCAGACACCAGATTAATTATTGTCGGAAGTCCTACCTCAATGGCCCACTTTAACATCGGGAGAACAATGTTTTTATAGATCCAATCCAGCACATTTCCGATTGCTTCAATAATCGGTGCAAAGGTACTGGTCAGGTTACTGATAGATTCCAACAGCGGATAGAAGTCCAGATTTGCCGCCCATGTCGCCGTATCTTCTGCAATCTTTTCAATAAACTGCATAACTACCACAAGAGCATCTGCAATATTCTGTATAATCTGTGTTCCGACATTGTTCTTATTCCACGCATCCGCAAAACCGGATGCAATATTCCCGATAGTTTTAAGCACGTTCTGAGCAATCCTCAGCATGGTTGTAAGCATCGTTGTGCCGGTGCCATTTGTCCAGACCTCTACAAGGCTTTTACCTACACTTTTGGCGAGCTTTGCGATTCCCGACAAAGCAATGTTTGCCGCGTCAATGGTGTTCTTGCCCTCTTTCTTCCAGGCGTCCTGGAATGGCTTCCAGAGCTTTTTAAGGAGCTTTGCAAGCTTTTCGGCTGATTTGCTCATCTTATCCAGAGCGGTTTCGCCCTCAGCTACCTTTCCGTAATCTACGTTGCTGACTGCGCTCGGAAGAGATGTTCCGCCACCGCCACTGCCGCTACCGGATGTCGACGGAGTTTTACTTGCTGTTGATGATGCATCCTGTGTAGAATACCGATTAATCTCATCAAGTGGGCTAAGATATCCTTTCGCCGCTTTTGCCGCATCTTTTGTTGCATCGGCTACATCTTCTGTAGAATCTGCTAACTTGCTAGCATTGTCTGCCGCATTTCCATAAGCATCCGCTGTATCTGCGATTGCATCCGATCCGCCAAGTCCGGCACCACCTCCGCTCGTCTGGCCTGATGATTTCTTTCCAGTAATCAGTTCTGTGAAGCTTTTGAAAGCATTCGCCAGAGTTGCCAGTTTGCCGAGTAGAATATTAATTACTTTCAGAACAGGTGTAAAAATATTAATCAATCCCTGTCCGACTGTTGCCTTGAGAGACTGCAGCTGTAACTGCATCACTCGCACCTGATTTGCCCATGAGTCAGAAGTACGAATAAAGTCTCCAGATGCGGCTGATAACTGTTTCTGCACAAAATCCAGTCGGAGAGCTACTTTCTCCTGCTCGGTCATGGCGGATGTGGTTTTACCATATCCGTTCGCCAGTGCGTACTGGTCTAGTGCCGACTGGGTCATTACCACGCCGAGATCTTTGAGTGTTTCCGTTTCGCCCGTAAACACTGATTTCAGCTTGATATAAGCCAAGTCCTGACTGATGTTGTAGAATGACGCCACGTCACCGGTCAGCTGCGTCAGAGCCGTTGACATGTCGTAAGCCTGTGCTTCTGAGAATCCGAACGACTTAGACATTGCTCCGAACGTGCCGACATATCTTTTTGCCATGGTTTCTGATAATCCGGCTGAGGTCATAGCATTCTTAGCGAATTCATTTACTTTGTCGGACATGGTGGTAAAAGTAACATCGACCACGTTCTGGACTTCGGCAAGGTCTGAACCAAGCTCTACACACTCTTTTCCGAACTGCACTAACTTGCCAACTGCAAAAGCCCCACCAATCAGCAGACCTATTTTTTTTACAGCACTTCCAAGGCCGTTAAATGACTGTTTTATAGCTGATACTCCATTTTGGACACCGGTTGTATCCATTCTGGTATCAATAATGACTGAGCCATCAGCAGCCATGTGTCCACCTCCTAACTATTTGAGGTTCAACATCTCATTCAGCTTATCTTTATAAGCTTGCTCCTCGTCGCTGAGACGTGTTTTTATATCAATAATGTTCTTGTTCTCTTGATAGAATTTCTTTTCCCATTTATCGAGCTTTTCGCCCTTTGCCTTTTTAGAGCGGATTCCAACCACTGTATTAAAAAGGCATTCACCAGATTCCATGAAGTACCCGAAGAACGTCCACCAGTGCATATACGGAACGGCCCTGATTTCTTTCCCGGCGACTTTATTTACAGCCGGTACAATCATATCTCCGTCCTGTTCCCAGTCCATCAATCGGGGTTTTGGGTGGTTCGGATTATCGTCCAACTGTCCGCAGTCGATGAACTCCGATGCTTTCTGACAGGCTTCATCCAGACACTCAGCCGGTATACTCTGCCAGTCCTCAAACAGAATCTGTAGCATAACAACTGCTTTTGCCTGCTCGTCCAGTTCTGGATCATTCATAGCTATGAGAATATCAATGATTGCTCGGAAATCCGTTCTGATAGAAAAATCCACCCCACTGATATTTAGTGAGGTGGGAAGCTCATAGGCGGTCATTTTGCATACTTCTCCGTATACTTATTAACTGCTGCCTGCATTTTCTTTTTTCTCTTTTCGATTTCCGGTGCGATTGCTTCTGCGATCTTATCCAAAACGATATAAGCGAACACCTGACCATTGCCGAATACAGTGGTTGCCGTGATCGGCTCTTTGAACAGGTCTTTTGATGCTTCATATCCGAGCAGGTAGTTGATTTTATCCTCAATCTGTTTATTGAGTTCAGCCATCTCTTTACCGGAAGTGACTTTCTGAATGGAATCTTTGAGCTGCTCAAAATATTCTGTCAGTTCTTCTGCACGTGCTGCTACATTAATGTCCGTCGGATTAAGTTTGAAAGATGAAAAAACTTCGTCTTCGTTATTTGTGAATGTAAAAATGAGAATTCCATCATCAATTTTGGTGTTAATTATTTTTGCCATTTGGCGTGCCCTCCTTGCATATGTGCTTATTCGCTGTCGGCTGTGAATGTACCGGAACTGATATCAAATTTTCCTTTGACTCGTTCGCCGGTATAGTTAACAGTAAATGGAATCTGATAGCCGGATGTATCACCGCCGTAGGAGGTCGGCACAACATAGCATTCCTGCTGGTATGCTTCATACTTGCCTGCTGTGGCTTCTGTCCAGAGATGAACCTCAACTGCTTTTGTTTTGAGGTTGTCGTCTTTGAGACGTCCATCTACAATCTTCTGTAATGCTGTGAACAGATCGGAAGTAGTGTCTGCATAGAACGGATCAGCGTCAGAAGAAACTTCATAGCCGTTATGCTTAAATGTGGATTCTCCAAGAATGTTTTTAGACGTTTCGGTATCCGGGTTGAGTTCAATGTTGTACTCTTCCAGGTCCTTTCCAAGACGTTCAAACTTTGGTGTCAGTCCTCCGCAAAGAGAACCGGCATCAATGTAATGAGCCATATATTTACGGTCAATTTTTCCTGTAACTGCCATAGAAATGTCCTTTCTACCTATAACTTTTAAAAGGCTGTGTAAGTTAGCGACTATCTCCAATTGATAGCCGGTTGTTACTTGTTAGATTACTTCATAAGTGTTTTCGTAGCGCACTGACAATGGCAATAGCCAGTCCTGTACGCCACTCTCCTGCGGCTCTAATCCGTAGGAATTATCACGAGTGATACGTTTTATCACTCGCCCCTGTGAAAGCTCGGGAAACGCATTTAAACGTGTCTCAGAGCCATTTATGATAACTGGTTCTCGGCATATCCATTTACCGAGATTGTCCAGGAACTTCTGAACAGATAACTTCTGCCGTTCTTTGTCGGATGCCGTGCGGTAAACCACATAGAATGGATACTGGCATACCTGATGCATTACTCCGCACACATCTTCTTTTTCTGAATAGATCAAAGCTCCGTTGTCTGCCGAAAACGCAATCCCGGATTCCTTGCCAAGTTCTTCAAACTTGATTGTTTCATTTTCGTACAGTCCCGGATACTGGTTCAGAAGTGCTTTCATGGCATCTGTCAGAATCTCATATCCGGTTGCATCTTTGCCAATTGGCTTATCTGCCATGTCGTCCACCTCCTGCTTGTGCTTTTACTTTGCGAATCCATGTACTGCCGTATTGTCGTTTTGCGGCATCAAACCAATGGGCTTGTGCCCGTGGGTGCGCTTGTTTGGTGTATTCAAGATTCTCTTTTGCCGCTGTCTGACCGGAATACTGACTAACAAGTACTTTTTTTGCTCCACGTCTTGCATAAGGGCTTCCGGTTGATTCGTCAACCATGGTTTTACCCTCATACAAAAAACGTCCATAAGGTGCCGCCGCTGCACATACAAGTCCAGTTCCTTGCAATGATGTGCTTTCAATTCTTGTCCGGTTGATGAAATCTCCGGTAATCATCGGCATAAACGGAACCATACTGTCCATGACCATTCCATCAAGTAGATACTGCGCTTCTTGATACTGCCTGGAGAACCTGTCCATATTCAGTTTAATTTTCATATCTCCATCAACTACGGAGAATCCTTTGAAATGATGAATCTTGCTCATATTACTTACCCAAAATTTCAAAATGCGGAATCAGTGTGTATGGACCGCCTACACTGGTAGTCTTGAACACGTTATCCTTATTCTCATTCATGTACTGATAGAATCCATTTCGGTAATCACCATCAGTGACTGTTCCACCAGTCCACTCACCCTCCCAGAAGAATGATTCATTTGAGAATGTAATAGTGTCCTCCAGAGCGTTGTTAATCTGTCTTTTCCACTCCTTAGGCGGCACCCATGGAAGAATCTTGCCGTCTTTATCAGTAATGGTTATATCGCCGTTCTGGACGGTATAGCGTACGTGTAACTGTGCGTTGTCAGTTGCGTCTGGCCCGTACTTCTTAAGGATTGCCCCCCTGTCCGTAATGAGATCGACACCGGATAAAACGTGAGGATACCAGTACGCATCTCTAGTTGTTGGACTCTCATAATAATTGAAAATCGTCACTGTTTTTTCGTACATGATACCCTCCTATCCTTCACATATTGCTTTTGAAAATCTATCAGAGAATGATTTTATTCGGACAATATTGCCTTTACACTCTTCCGGCATTTTCCCATAAAAGATAATGCTTTCTGGGTGCAATTTCTCAATCATGGCATTGTAACCAGAAAGAAACAGTTCTTTCTTTTTCTTTCCATTCATGCAACCAACAGAAGATACTGCCACCGTTCCGCCCTCTGGTTCTCCATCGAAACACCAATCGTAAGAATCCGGTGTACTCCATGAGATTGTCGGAATCACACGGCAACCGTACTCTTGGAGATATGCCCCAATCCAGTGCTTGCGATAATGATTATAAATCTGGATAGCTTTAGGGAAATCGGTGTAGGTACTAAAATCCGGTGTCAGAATATATCGAAACTGGATTAGCTTATCAACATACCTGTCTGGATTTCTCCATAGTGCATCGAATTGGTAATCATCTAGGAAGAAATGAACAGCTTTTTCTTCTGGATTACTGCATTTTCCTCTAGCATAATTAAAGCCGACAAATTCGCAGTTACCCTCGAATGTCTCAGGTTCTATCTGCGGTATACCGTATTCACCAACGCCGGGAAAGATACGGCGGTTTAGATTTTCGTAGGCCATGCTGGTTAACTTATCCGCCATACGCTACCTTCTCCGTCTGCGTCTGCGGCTCGCACGATTCACTTTTGCATCTGCTCTCGATCCGCTGGATAGCGCTCTATTGGATGCTGTTTCTTTGTCAAGGAATCTACTTGTTGCTTCTCTGTCAGCCTTATACGCTTTTTGATCTCTTTTTCTTTCAGACCCAGAAACATTTTTTACAGTCGCACCATTGGATACTGCCCTTTTTCTGAACTCACTTGCTGACATGTTCATCGGAGTAGGCCGTGGTGTACCGCCAATTCCAACCTGATAGTAATGCTGTCCGTTTTTGCTTGAGAAATAGTACCTCGTTGTTTCACCGTTTCTGGTTACATCAAAACCGCTACTTCCGCCGGAGCCAATGCCGCTACTTCCGCCACGTCCACCCATAAAATCACTCTTTCTGCACTGTCTGTTTAATAACCTGATTCACACCAGTAGCCGACAATCCGTTAAACATACCGACTGCAACTGCCGTGATATAATCCGTTGCCGGGAAATCCGGGATAATTCCCATTCCGACCGCTCCAAGAATCCCGCCAGTAACCGCCATGATCACTGGAATCCATTCATCAGAGATTCTTTTTGATGCCTTACAGCCCATTCCCACGATGTAACAGATCATCACGATTGCTACACATGAGCCTAATGTTGAAATGTCCATAATCATTTACCTTTCATTGTTTTGCCACAATCTGTACATTTCCAGATGTGCATTGTTGTGTATCTATTTTCTCCGATTCTTACCAGTAATGTATTAACCGGAATTTGATGTTTATGCTTACAATAAAATCTCTTTAAGATATTGGTCATTTTCACACTCCTGCATACAATACTGGTATCCCATCATCCGTCCTCACTCCCATCAGAAGCGGTAAAGCTGTCTTAAGAAGTAAGTCGTTCGTTTTCTGTGCGTCTCCGGCGGCGGCATACACTGCGCTCCATTCCTTTGCACTTGCTCCAATCTGCTGAGGTGTGGCGTAAGATATGGATTCACTGCCAGAGGATACAGATGTTACAATGCCTGTAGTGCTACCACCAGACCCGATTGCGGTTGACGTACCGCTCACAGCGGCATTGGTAGCATTCTTCTCAGCAAGCTCAATCTGATACATTAATTCAGCCAATGAACAGACCGCCTTTTTGATACGCTTCTGTGAGCGTTCGTTTGTTGGCAGTCCATCCACCAGTCTGTCAAATGTCATTGTGTCCACAAATTCGCTGGCTCTTTCCGCCAGTCTTAAAAAGTCGGCTTCTGGCACGACTGAACCGAAGTATGAAGTTGTGTAAAATTCATAGTCTGCATAAGCCATGCCAGTTACCTCCTAGTCGATCATCATTTTGCTGTTACGTTTGTGCTTCCGGCATTCAGTGCCTTGTACGTTCCATCACACTCAACCACTGTGATCTTCTGTCCGGTTGCTGCTGTGATATCGGCTTTTCCATCCCAAGTACTCCAGTTTCTGAGATTCTGTCCATATCCGACAGTTACTGCTTCTGCTGCAACTTTGTATTTATATACGTTGTTGGCATTTTCCTTAGCCGGATTTACAGTGATTTTTGTATCACCGCTCTCTGTCCCAGCCACGGAATTTACTGTCAGAGCACCAAGTGTTGGTGTTTCGTCAATGGTAATTACCGCGATTGCGTCAATGTACTCCGCAAAAAGTGTGAGTCCCATAACTGCGAACGCTTCGGACACTGCTGTGTGGTAGTTGCCCTGTGTATGGAATCCGATCAGATTTGTCTCACCGGATACGGTGTATACAAGTCCTGCTCTTGCGAAATCAGATTCGTTCGGGTCAACATAATAAAGTACGATGTTATCAACAGGTGTTGCAATAACCTGTCCTCTTGGAATTTCACTGTCAGATAGCAGGAAGATTGTATTGAATCCCATGAAGTCTTTCATGTACTGGAAACCGAACTGATTCTGAATAGTGATCTCAGCTGCTCCGAGGTATTCATATACGTCCAGAATGTTCACAAATCCAACAACACCAGTCACATTTCTGTGCATCTGTTTGAATTTGTTTTCTACACGGCCTTTAGCCATTGCCAGAGCCATCTGGAATGTAGTTTCTGTGGAAGTAAGTGTACCGGTTTTCAGATAATCATAGAATCTGCCGGTAACATCAGTCTGAAGCTGGAAAAGGAACTCGTCGTCAGTCATCTGAACAGCGTTCTCATAACCGTGATCCTTGATTGCTTCGATAGATACAGCCTTTGCGTACTTTTCAATGGTCATTTCCGCATAGGTCTTTTCTTTTACAACGAATTTGCTGTAAGGGATTTCCTCACCCTCTGCCACTTTTCCGCTCTGTAAAGTACCCTCTGCGTATTTTGACTTGAGTACAGCACCCGGCTGCTTTTTGATAGGTCTCATGATACCCAGAATATCACGTAAGTGCTGCCAGTTTCTTTCGAATCTGGTAACAAAGTCAATCTCACGTGCTGTGACCTGAATATCATTAGTCATAATAAGATCTGTTTTTGCTGGCATAAAAAAATCCTTTCTACCCATAATTGTTAAGGTATTGGGTTAGCGGCTATACTCTGGCGTATAGTCGGTGTAAAAAAATCACTGGAATAACTGGATATTCTGAGCAATTGCAGCCTGTCTCTCGGACGGGTCTTTGATTGCTTCAATATCCTTCTTTGTCATACTTCCCGGTGTCTGCTGCTGTCCAACGCGAGTGGTAAATCTTGCCTGATTCTGCTGAGCCTGCTGCTGAGATTCATCCACGAAAGCGGATGCGTCAGACTGCTTCATCTGCTCGATCAGATCATTCAGTCCAAGGATTTTACCGTCTTTCAACTTCAATCCTGCTTCCTTGATGTCTGCCATAACAGACTTCTTTGCCGCTTCACTGGAAAATTTAACATCATCGAGTGCCGCTTTCAGAGCATCTGAGAAATCACGGTCATAGATTTTTGCGTTAAACTCTTTTTCTGCATCTGCCGCTTTCTGTTTCCAAGTCTCTAACTCGGTCTTAACATTCGCCGGGTCGATACCGTCAAAACCTTTCAGGGTTTCTTCTGCTGCCTCAGCACGTTCTTTCCAGCCATCGCGTTCGCCCTCGACTTTTGACAGAGTTTTCGCTACTTCTTTAGCATTCTTGTAATGTTCAGAGAGTGCTTTCTTCACATCTGCCTGTTTATCTTCCGGGATTTCAATTCCAAATGATTTTAATGTGTCAATAAGTTTCTGCATATACATCCTCCTGGTCGTGTTTATTGACCTGCCGCCGCAGGTAAATGGATTAAGCCAGTTAGACCACTGGCAGGGTAATCGGAATGGCAGGAATCGAACCTGCGGCGCATAGTTTATATACATTGCTCTACCACTGAGCTACATTCCATCAACCCGGATTCCCGGGTTAGCAAGGTGTTTAACGTGTCATGCCTGCCACGAGTTGTTTCGGGCATCTGTCTGCCCATTTACCTTTTACAAGGAGGTGCGTACTGTCTACATGATCGCATAGACAGCGATGGTACGTGTCGGAAATTGCATCCGCTTTTCAACCTCCAGATTCCGCCCGAATCTGTTTCTGTTAAGGACACGCACCCGTGAAAGGAGGAATCAATGAAAAAAATGTCTATGTCAAGTGGCGTCAACCACTTACGAATCTTCCCTATGAATATATTTTACCACAAAGTATCCAAAAAGTTGTGGTACATGTTTTAGCTAATTAGAGCATATCCCGGAGCTTTTCCACGTATCTCTTGACAAGATCACGTTCTTCCCGGCACTCTGCATCCTTGGACATATCGCTCATTTCTGTAGTAAGCTCGTCAAGGTGTTCTTCCAATGCGGCAAGCATCTTCCTCTTACAGTCCTCAGATTTGCCAGAACGATAGCTCTGTTTCTGTGTCATGTAGTCATCGTAAGCATCTCGTCCGTCAGAACGGCTGTAATGCCCTCTGACGTAATGTTCCCCACGTCTGGCATAAGAACTGCCCCGATCGTAATCCGGCATCATTCTGCCGTCATTTGAACTGTATCTCCCCATGCTGTCGCGCTTTCTTCCGCGTTCGCTGTAATCGTCATTGTATCCGCTACGCATTTCATCAAGGACAGCGTTGTAATACTCTACTTTCTTATCCCAGTACTGCGTATTCTTGATATCTTTGTACATGTCAATCAGCTTATATGTCATATCCAGATTTCCAGTGGTCAGCCCACTGTCAGCAATTTTGGACAGTTCGTCTTCAATTCTTGCACATAAATCCTTGATATCTCTCATAACTGCACCTCCTACGCTTCTCTGGTCACGACAATGTTTGCATTCGCAACAGAAACAGCCTGATCACTGGTATTCTCTACTGCAATATTAACGCAACATCCGCGTGGTACATCAATATAGATACCAGAGGACACATTGTTATACTGGTCTACTGCTGCCGGTGTGGAAATCATCTGTGAAGATAATACAGGCTCGCCAGAGATTGCAATAGCCAGAGAAATAGCTCCGACAGTACCGCCTGTTGGAATTGCGATATTACCAGAAAAATCCACGAAGAATCTTGCTTTACACTGGTTGGTCAGTCCTCTCAGGGTAATGATTCCGCTTCCCTCTCTGTGCTGAATACAGTTAGAACCTTTGACTGCTGTGTTTGAAAATACTACGTTTCCATTTGCTGCTACAGTCTGAGCAGCTACATTTGTAAATTCTGCCATAATTTTACTCCTTTCATATCACAAAAGGACAGGCCTCAGCCTGCCCATCTGTGTAATACGGCATAAGCCGACATAATCATAAAGATTAAGATACTATTATTTACTTTTTAAATATTCCGGTATGCTCATTCTTGGAAGCTGATGTTTCCCTACGGACTCTTTTCCGAAAAGGCATTCTTCCGGTGTCCATCCCGCTCGATACCTATAACTAAGAACTTCTTTTCCAACGCCAAGTTCTTTTGACCACTGTGACAATGTTTGCTTTTTTCCGCCATATTCAATAAATGAATTATTACGCTTATTGTTCGCCTGTTCTTCCATCGGTATCCATTTACAATTTGATGGTTCATAATTCCCATTTACGTCTATTCTTTCAAGTGTAAGTCCCTCGGAATATCCGTTTAAATACGCCCATTCTCTAAAGCTCCAAAAATCAAGCCATTCATCACACATTTTTATTCCTCTTCCGCCATAATTTTTATAGCTGGGAGTATTTTTATTGTAACATCTTGATTTTATGGAACTCCACTTTTTATAAAACTTCCCTGTAGACTCTCCATGACAAGACCTTGTTTTTTTTGCATAATAGCTTCTAAGACATCCACAAGAAGTACTTGTGCCTCTTTCAAGATTATATTGATAGCATTCAACATATTTTCCACATTCGCAGCGGCAAAGCCATAATGTGTTTCTATTTTTTTTGCCTACTATTTTTACAACCTTTAAATTTCCAAATACCATACCTGTTAAGTCTTTGGCTTTGTGCCTACAGCCGCAACTCGTTATATGTCCGTTTCTTAAACCTTTTCCGCTTTTTACTACGATTTTCCCACAATCGCACTTACATTTCCAAGAATGATAACCTTTTTCACTCTTTCCTGCGTATTCCAACACTGTAAGCATGCCAAATTTTTCACCAGATAAATCTTTTATTGCCATGTACCTAACCTCCTTCTTTTTTTATATTATATCAGAAATTAGGTACATAAACAATTCTAATTTTTCTGTCAAAAAAATTAACAATTACAATTTCCATTACATCCGCATCCAGAATATGGATATGGAGCCGGGACTACGTAGGATGGCACAGGCATAGGATTTATCCTACGAATCAGTTCTGCTGTCTGCGCTTCCTGGTTTGCCGCAATGTAAGCATTCTGTGCGGACTGAGAAGCCGCCAGTTTAAGTGCCTGATTCTCTGCTCTAAGGTCTGCTGTCTCTTTCTGGCAAAGATAATCAAGAATGGCACGGGTGTTGCTGTTCTGATTGTCCAGAATATCTCTGGTGTTGTTGTTCATTGAGTTCTGGATTGCACAAGTACTGGTAGCCATATCATATCTGATCTGAGCCTGTCCCTCCCTGTTGTCGCAGCAACACTGAGCTAACTGAGACTGCAATGCGTTTGTATTCTGCATATTTGCTACAGTGTCAGCGTTAATAGCCTGCTGAATACCGAAACCGGTCTGCATGATGTTTGTGTTGATTCCGTTAAATCCGGTAAGCATACCGTTATTCATGGCATAGAAGCCATCACAGAGACCATTGTTGATTCCGTCAAGTTTGCTAATCACAGCGGAGTTGTCGAATCCTCTCTGAATATCCGCCTGAGTAGCTGCCGTGGCTGCATATCCGCCGCCGTTTCCATTATTGCCCCAGCCGTTGTTTCCCCATCCGAAGAAAGCAAAAATGAATAAAACAATAATCCACCAGCTACCATCTCCACCAAACATGCCGTCATTATTTCTACTGTTTCCAGTAGCAGCGGCAATATCTGCTAAGCTATAATTTCCATCCATAATATAATCTCCTTTTTGTGTATTTACATCAATCTGGCCAGATTGTAATGTATTATTTCATATTTTTTAGCAGGTTTTGAAACTGTCCTGCCATTTGCTGAACCTGATTAAGTTGCTGTTGGGAAATCTGCCCAGACTGTAGCATTTTCTGGACTTCTTCTTTTGGATTTCCCTTGTAATTCTGTTTAAACTGCATAAACTGCTGTATCATCTGCATTGGTCCGTTTCCCTGCGGCATCCCACCGCCAAGTGCGTTAAATAATGGATTACTCATCTGCATTTCCTCCCTTGATTGCTGATTCCTGTACGGTATTAGCCCTAACAGGTTCAGGAAATGAATTTAATCGGTTTATGATAGCTTCATATTTGCCCTTTAAATCGTCATATTCCTGTCTGGTAACATATTTACTGTCCATGTTCTGAACAGACTGTTTAGGCGGCATCTGAGTGCCTACCTCGTGGTATTCAAACGTCCGTAACGGCTGTGGCATACCGGAAACGTCTGTGGATTTTATGTAGAACTTTTCACTTTCGCTGTCCATCAGTAAAACGCTTGTCCCGGGTGCTACCAGATAGGATTTTGCGCCGACTTCGCCGGATACCCACAGGATACCATTGTTGCTCTGCTGGGGTTGTTGTACTGGTTGAGTCGGCATCTGGACAGGCTGCTGCTGGAACTGGTTCATCTGCCCAGGAACACCAAAACTATATTGATAAGGATTGTTATATAATGCCATCTTATACACCGCCTTTCTGATTATATTTTTACACATAAGTATTAATCCAAGAAGTTCAAAAAAGTATCAAAAAAGTATTGACATATCACCCAATGAGTGATATTATAATATCAGAAAGAGGAAATACAAACAAGGAGGTTTCAATTATGAAATACGATAAAAGAAATATTATGAAAAATGCATGGGAAATCAAGAGAACTGCAAATGTATCAATGAGTATTGCTATGAAATCTGCTTGGGCAATCGAAAAAGCAATGGTAGAAGCCGAAGAAATTGGAAAAACTTCTGGATGGAATTACAAAGTTAGTGCTAATGACTGGATTAGATATGGTAAAAATCGTACATATATCCAGACAAGACTTTACACCAATGCATGGAATTGCAAAAAAGAAATCAAGATCGGTTATGTTGATAATTTAAGCGGCGAATTTGTTGCTGCATAAAAAATAAGGAGGAAAGAAAAATGACTACAGAGTTAACACATTACGGCGTAAAAGTAATTCATCAATTTATCGAATTTGATGGACAATTCGAAAAAGCATTGCAGAAAAAAGGAATTGAATATACTTACCTTCCTGTAAGTCCTGGCGGTGAATTACGAAATAATGTCATCAAATATAACATTGACGGGGCAAAAAAATATGCCGTATTAATTGATGATCATTGCTGTATCACGGAAGATGTTCCGGAAGACGGTGATTGGTATGGGCTTTTTGAAGATATTAGAGATCAAATTAATGGAAATGAACCACGGAAAGCAGAATCAAAAGCTCATCAGGTGCTTGTAAGAGCAGAGGAATATGCAAGAGAAGAAAGGCAAAAAGAAGAAGAAAATCCTTTACTTGCGCTTCTGGTTGCAGATAAAGTTACAACGCATGATATTATGCGTAATTGCAGATTGCTTGGATATAATTCCAATACGTTTGCATTGATGTCGCACGATGATATAGATCCGGAATTTTGGAATAAATTAATGGAGGAATTCAGCAAATGCAAATATTAAAAATATATTGTAATTATGGTTGCTTATCAGCAGAAAAAAGAAACGTTTACACATACGGAGCACCAGGAACCACAGCTACTTGCTGGGACGAAATGACCGTAGAAATCCCGGACGGCTGGGAAGTGTTCGAAAATTCCATGGGAAGCTTAATGGTAACAACTCCGTGGGGCTGGGTTTGCGGGATAAACGAAGTTCTTCAGGGAAACGAAAAGCCGTGCTTTTATGCGCTGGATAAAAACATGAACGGGCATCGCCAATATTTAAGAGTTTTAGACAAGGAGGAAAAATAAAATGTACAAAGATCATAGGTATATAAATGCTGGACAAAATGAAATATACAGATATGGTCATAAGGCTGTAGAAAAAGTTCAAGCTTGTCTAACACCTAACGACCAGGGATGGTTGAGTATTCCTGTTGATGGTGGCAAATATTGGACTATTGGAACCAGTGAAGGGAAATATGGAGAATTTGCCAAAGTAAAAGATACGATTTTTTCCGTAAACAGTGCGGGCTACATGTACGCAAAAGCGGACAGCCCAAAAGGTGAAAAATTTGTGGAAGCAATCAAATTTATGATTGCTGAAATGAATCGAATAAACCAGGAAAGATTGGACGCGTTAAAAGATGGCGAAGAGGAGGAAGAAGAATGAAGTTTAAAGAAATTCGTTCATTTTCCGGATTAAGCCAACAGGCTTTTTCCGAAAAATATAAGATTCCCAAAAGAACAATTGAAAACTGGGAGGGTGGTAAAAGAAATCCACCAGAATACGTAATTTTATTGCTTGAAAGAGCTGTAAAAGAAGATTTTGTATAAAAGAAGGAGGGGTAAATCACCTCTCCTTTTAGCACACTTTGATTATTTTATTGTTCACCCTCCGGCTTAATCGTTTCGCCGTGGATATACTCACGTTCATCTGCTCAGCGCAGTATTCAAGCGTATATTCTTTGCATCTCAGCCGGAACAGTCTTTCCTCGTCCGGTGTAAAATTACACTCTATTAAGAATCTGTCTATGTCTTTCTTGGTGAACACATATAATTTCATGAGCATACCCCTTACTAATGCTAACGTTGATTCTGCGCAAGATAATTTGTAAGCTTCTGTTTTGTTTTTTTTAATTCTTCTACATTATTCCCACTAATCTGACTATCCAGCATGGTTGATAACACTTCCAGAATTAATGAATCTCGTTCTGCGATTCTCCGAAGACTTTCATAATCTCGTCTATCATGTTCTTCCAGTGTCTCTACTCGCTTATTAAGTCGGAATGCCGGGGTAATCCATTTAAAGATTACGGCTGCCGCCCCTCCGACAATAGACACCCCTCCGCAGATAGAAAGGAAAATCTGTACAAATTCTGATATGCTCATTTAGCTACTCCTTTTCCCAGTAGTATACCGGGACTTCATTTCCGGAATCCCATGTATCATAATATTTACCATCTTGTACTGTCACTACATGATCATCTATGCAGAGAATGTATGTGCCCGTCTGATGATCTGCGCAAAAATCATTGACTGTATAGATATACCGTTCTGATTGCTCAATCAGTTTGCGTCTGTACCCATGTTTGTAAAGGTACGCTCCCCAGACATAATTAGCTGATGGCATATCTGACAGAGCACATGCCTGTATCATTAATCCGGCAAATACTGTTTCCCAGTCAAGGCCAGTTGCTTTGCATATTGCTCGGACAACGCAATCTCCTGTTCTCTTATCCTTAACAGGATTTGGATTATAATATTCCCATCTGTCCATCAGTCAATCCCCTTTGCTGTCTTATATCGTTTTGCCGCTTCTCTGGCTTTTGAGGCGTTCTGGCGGCTCCATTTAGCAATCATGAGTCGGTCTTGCAGCTCTCTCAGGTCGTTCTGCTTGCAGTAGTCCTTATATGCAGCATTTTGTTTCTGGAGAAGAAAAGACTTACGGTCAAGGTCTTGTTGTAATGCAAATTTCGCCTTTTCGTTCGGTGCATTGTCAACTCCTGCTTGCAGTCCAAGAACCTCTCTCTTCGTTTTACGGATTCTTCGCTCGTAAGTACGTTGTCGCTGTTCTTTTTCGTACTGCTTTCCCTTATCGGCTTTATCCTGTGCCGATAGTTCTGTATAGGGATTCGGCATCCCTTCCGCCCAAACCGAAAAATGATGTCTGCAATTTACTCCGCATATCCCATCAGCTTCGCCATAATGACAATTTTCAATAAAATCTGGATATTTGTTCATTCTTTACTCCAATAGTCTTTTTCTGCTTTTTCACGAGCAATAATGGCATCTTTTAAGTTATCAAATTGACCTATATAATGTCTCTTATAGTTCGCAGTAATGCACACTCTATACTTTACTTTTCCACTTTTTAACTTTCTTTCAGATATTCCGGGAACACCGATTTTATTATCAAATCTTACGCCCCTGTTATGGCAATTTTCAATATGTGGAATCCATCTGCAATTATCCGGTGAATATCCACTATCGTTATCAATTCTATCAAGTGTCAAATCGTCTGTGTAACCATTTTCCATAGACCATTTGTAAAAATTAATAAAGCCATCTTTTCCAGTCCATTCGTCACAAACCTTTATTCCACGTCCACCATAATTTTCATAATGCGATGCAGATGGATTTTTACATCTATGAAGTACCCCTCTCCATTCTTTATGTATTCTGCTTTTACTCATTCCATGCTTTAATGAAGCCTGAACAGCTCGTTCTTTTTGCAAACATCCACATGATTTCGTGTGACCAGAACGTAATTTATTTGAATCGACAAACGTTATGTTTCCACATTCGCACTTGCATTTCCATTTATAAACACCTTTTTCACGCTTTCCTTCTCCTATTACTGTAAGCCTTCCAAATTTCATTCCTACATCTACTTTTTCCATAGCTCTTTTCTCCTTTCAACTGCTTTTATCTACATTCAATTATATCATCATTTTATTTTAATTGCAAGTAGTTGAAAGTTATGATAAACTTTAGTATGAAAGGAGTTGAACAAAATGTCAAATAATAGAGGCTTAAAAAACCGTGTAGCAATATCAAATGCTATTGATCGTGAAATTTACGAAAAATTGAAATCGTATTCTGATGATACTGGAATACCTATCAGTAAATTGCTCGATAAAGCAATTTCATTGTATCTCGATTCTATCAAAGATAAGGCTTAATTTCTTTTAATTTTTCCCAGTCTATAGAAAATACCTGCCCTTGCCATACTTCATGGCTTGGGCGGCTTCCTATATGTGCCGATGTCAGTACTAAACCATATCCCATTTCTTTCATTCTTGCTAACTGAATATCAGCACACGCCTGTGCCACACCAGTTCTGACAGAACGTGCGACTGCTGTTTCGATAGTGTCGCGCCTGCCGGATGGATATGTTACCGTAACGCCATTGCTTACAACATTGTTAACTGCTTCTCTAATCGCTTGCGTATATCCAACTGCCCCAGTCATCACATGATTGTATGCAAGGTCACACTGGTTGATATACAACGCCTGAGCCGCATTTGCAGTTGTCCTTGTGAAGTTCTTCCACTCTCTCATAGTCGCAAGCATATTTCGCTCCATGAGTCTTATCATAGCCGGTGATTGTTCGAGCGGTACAGGGCTTAATCCTGCCGCCTTGTATATCTTATCATCATAATCGAGAGCAGTGATTCCGGCATCTTCAAACGCCTCAAGAAGTTCCCGTTGTTCACGTTTGGTGTATTTGGATAATTCTGCCAGAATATCCTCTAACAGTTCACCTGATTCCTGTAGCGTTCTGATTCTCCACGCATCGGCATTAGTCAGAATATAATCTTCACCTCTGCCAATTCTTGCCATCATTCTCGACACGATCTCAGAGATGATGTACTGATGCAGTTCTTCTGCTATCTGTTCACTGCCCTCTGTAATTTGCCGTAAATATTCTGGGCTTAACATAACTATTCATCTCCAAACAATTTTGGCTCGTCTGGCTGAGCTTCTTTGACCATTGCTACCGCCTCGTCTTTCGTCATTCCTTCAAACTTTACGAAATACATCCATGCCGGAACCTTTCCAGTGGTCACATACTGCCACCATCTCGCACGGTCATTTTCCCTGACATAGAGAATGTCTCCAAAATCATAATTGACTTCGTATGCTCCGACAGGTGCAAGCCCGTACAGGTCAGCGTAGACATTCAATGCGTAAATAACTTCATCTAGGCAAGACTCCAACTTATCCCTTACATCCTTGATAAACTGTACTGTCCTCTGCTGTTCCGCTTCTACTCCTGTAGCTGTCTGAATGCCGCTAGATTCGTTAAAAACAAAGTACCCGTTGGAGAATCCAATCTTGTACCCTAACTGGCTTAAAATGGCGTTTATGCCGCTTATACGAGTATCTGTGTTGAGAATTGGATTGATTTCCTGATAAAAGTCTTTTTCATTCTGTCCGAATACATTTTTCACATAATCCGGCAAGCTCATTTCTTTACATCTGCGCTCCATGGCCTGCGGTGTCATAGCGGAGACAGGTGAACCACTCGGCATCAACAATCTGTCATCTGCTAGAACAGTCCGCTTAGAATCAAGGATTTCTTTTGCGTTTCTGCTGTATGCAATGTCGAGATCTTTTAACTCTTCGATAGCTTCTGCAAATATCGGTAAGCCGAGTGGTGTACTAATATCCACGTTATTCGCCTGTGGCGTCCGCAGTACTCCGTACAGAGGCCCGTCCAGCTTCTCACCGTTCGCTTTGAGAATCGGCGGTGTATCTGCCATTAGGTCAGCCCATTTGGTCTGTTTAAGGTCAATCTTGTCTCCGATTGACTGAGGGGATTTTGATACATAAACTCTGTTGGAAACATAGTACGGATAAGTTGTCACTCCGTCCACTGTTGTCTCAACAAACCTGTGATATTCGAGCCTTGTGTAGTATTTCCGTCCAACTGTATACGAATCTTTAAATATAATCCCTTTGATTTCCTGATTATCGTAATCAACAATAATCACATCTGCCGGAGTAAATACGTCAAGGCTCTCGCCGTTTGGCTTAATGAACACCGTTCCGTAAGCACATCCATATTCCATCCAGTGCCGGATCTGGAAATATACTTTATCTATCTGCCCCTGTAACCATGTTGCCCTTGCAGAACCATCTATCTGAATGCCGATCGCCAATGTTGCAAGTCTGGCAGTCTCGGAGCAGACGGATTTTGCAAAATTAATTGTCTTGATATTATTCTTATCATCTAACCACTCCGGCGCGCCTCTGTAGATGTTCGCACACCGGTTAATCAGCGCTTCCATTTCCGGAAATTCTGCCGCCTGGATATTAAAGTCCTCTTCGGCTTGTTTTTTGAATATCATGTTAAACCACCTTTTTAGTGTTGTTATAAGTCCCATTTAATCTACCTTTTAAAATCCATCCATCTTACAGAAGTATCTCGCACAATAATGTCTTCATATTCTACAACTTTTAAGATTTCGTTAATGTCAGATGATCCATATATTTTTAAACCGATGCTTAAGAATTTATTTATTTTATCTGAAAAGTACCTATCTAACATTTTATGCACTGCTCCCCCTTCTTCTCCATAATGATTCTGTTGCATACCTACTTGCATCAATCAAATGGTTATCTTTGTCTGGATAACCACTAATGATATTTCCTTCCTTATCTCTTTCGTATTCATAATTAGAAAACTCTTTATAAGCGTTAGGCGTTCTCTTAGGGTCGATAACAATAGTTCTTGTTTGAAGCCATTTCATAGAATATGCTACACTTCCAGGTCCTTTTATTGCACCCACTGCTGGGAGTCCAAAATCTCTATAATCATTGATTGATTTAGGTTCGGCTGAATCGCAAGTAATAGTATAATCATTATATTTTCTTTTTAAAATCTCGTCCGCTGATTCTCTATTGCTCCATTTGTCTTCGTAAATTTCATCGATGAAATATATCTTTTCAGTGTTATGATTGTAATATAAACGAATAAAAGCATACGAATCAGGAAAAAATCCCCAGTCGCACCCCTGAAATATTTTGTCCATGTGGCTGATCTCTTCGTCTGTAATATCTCTAATCTCCAGATATTCAAATACGTTTCCGCCATTTCCATTCGCAATTCCCATATACTCATGCTCATAAGCGTTTGGATTGACTTCTTTCAGATGCTCTGCTTCGTCAACAAACGGCTGTCCTAGCCATTCTTTTGGCACGTCCAAGTAAGTTGATGAATGAACTATTCTGTTCTCTTTTGGTTCGAGAACATACTTATTAGCCCAGTTATTCATTGTTTTTGGTGGATTGAAGCTTTTAAATATCCATGCAAGGTTTCCACCACGGATGGCGGACTGTTCAATCTTACGAATTTCCTCAGGTCCTGCGAATTGATCCAACTCCTCAAACCAGAGAATACCAATATATCCGAACTCAGGGTTGATAGATTTAATCTTATCAGGGTCATCAGCGCCACGGAAGTATATCTTTTGTCCGGTTGCTTTTAATGTAATCTCCATAGGTGATAACTTAGAATCAAATTTTTCTGTAAATTCCTGTTTTCCAATAGCCCATTTGATTTTGTTGTACACAGAATCTTTAATAGTATTCCCAACCTTACGGCAAACCACAGCATGGATGTCATGATTGTTCTTCATCAACTCTACTATAGTCATTCCAACAGTGGTTGATTTCGTGGAGCCACGTCCACCCTTAAACACATACTCCAGATGTTTCTTGTCTCGAATATCTCTAATTGCCCAATGAAAACAATCAGGAATGTTATACAGATCCATGTGATACTCTTTTGCATTTCTGGCAGCTTCCTCCGCTGCTTTCTTTTCTTCCTGCTCTTGCTTGATTTTTAATGTCTTTTCCAGATCATTCATAGATTTTAACTGATCGGAGAAGTCCGGGGCGAAACCAAACGAATCTTTTAGCTCACCTCTTGCAATCATGGAACGGCGTTGCTGAATTTCTGCCAGAGACATGATGTCAGTGCCTTTTTGTTTTTCGATGAGAGACTGTTTTTCGGCTATATAGGAAGAAATGTGGGGTTTTGTCAGGTTCTCATTGCCTATATCTCTTGCACTTCTTTCTGCGTATCCTGCTTTTCTTGCGGCATCAGTGGCATTTCCGCCATTCTTTATGTATTCAAGTGCAAACGCTTCCTGTTTAGGCGTTAAGTTCATCTAATCACCTCTGTCTATCCTCATTTTCTGACTGCCTCCCATATTTCTTTTAGGCACATGACTACATCGTACTGAGATGCAGTTCGTAATATTTCATAATCGCAATCCTTCCATTTGCCCCTTTTTGTGAGGTGAAGTGTAGGTGTTGATATAATTGTTACTGTTATCAATCGCTCCTGCTCATGACTGTAGAATTGCGATGTTCCGATTTTTATGACTAATCCGGTGGATAATATAGCTTTTTGAAGTTTTCTTGTAACTGCTTTTAAGTTCGCCATATTATCACCTCATTTCTGGCTATAAAACCCCATAGTAATACTTCTGAGTATATTCTATCACAGGTCAGTAGAAAAGTTGTGGTACATGTTTGAGGAATTTTGCGTTAAAAAAGAGCCGGTAAATACCGACTCTCTAATTTTTATTCATTGCTTTGTAATTTTCTGATTGTCTCGCTCTGATCTCCTGGACACCTTATAAAGCAATCCTCACACACGCTATAAAACACGCACGTGATACATTCATGTGGACTGATTGAGCTACAATATTGATGCAGTACTGCGAATGCTGATATGGCGAGTTGCGGGGTTATGTCTGGTATAAGGTTGTTATCCATTCTTCATTTCCTCCAACTTATTTACAGCTTCTTCACGGGTGAGGAATACGATTTTACCAATTCCACTCATTGGAAAAGATCCTATTATTGAACCGGTATGGTTTTCGCAATAAAATATAATTTCATCTCCTATTTCTTCACCTGCTTCTATATAACCGTCACAATATCCATATGAAAATGCTTTTATTTCATATGATTCCGTGTATCCCAAAATGTTATACCATAGCATATCTCCCACCTTACACGGTAATCTCACAAGCAAGCCCTGTTCTTCTAACTGCTCATATTCTGCCAGCTTTTTACAAGCATCAAGCATAAGGCTACATTTATCATCAAGACATTCTCCCATTCCACAACATGGCTCTTCAAAACATTTAGGATAATACGCATTACCTATTTCGGATATTTTTGTTAATCTCTCCATCTATTTCACCTCTCCTATATCTTTCTTTACATTCTTGACAAATAAAAATTTCTTTCGGATGCCTAAAGCAACTGTCATTAAGTATCGGATAATCAGGTTTATATTCTGTAATTACCCACTGTCCGCAAATATTGCACTTTTTCACAGTTTCGTTTATATTTATTGCCATGCATTATTCCCCCCCTGTAATCTCATCAATGCACTGGTTCCAACCTGCTTTTATGCTGTTCCAGTGATCTGTTTGGGCTACTCCGGTCATTTTCTCCGGCAATGGCTTCAGCGGACACCAATTAGGGATTACATCATTGTTCGGAACTCTCCTACCATCCATTGCTCTGCACCAAAATTCGCTTATAAATTTACATTTTCCGCAATTCTCCGGTGTATCAATCACTAATACTGATTTACTCATTTCGCACCTCCTGTAACAATTCTTTATTGTCGAAAATGTTTCCAACTGGCATAGCGTATACCATGTCAATCCAATATCCTAAATCTTTTCTAAGGCATTTGTCGCCCGTCCAATCCACATAGAATCCGACATGTTCTGTTTTCTGAGAATCAAAACAATTTTGATAATATCCATATTTGATTGGAGCATAGATTTCTCCGAAATGATATTTGATAATATCATTTTCCCAAATTTTGTTTTCATTCTTGTTGCAACGTCCCGTAAATTGGCAGAGGGTTTCTGGAATGATTTCATAATTGTTTTGTCTGCACGATTCTGAATTTACAATACTATAAATAAAGTATAATCCATGTTTGCGAACTACATATCCTTCAACCCATTCGCCATTATCAACCCGCTTTGCCTTAAAAAGAATCTCTCTCATTCAATTCCACCGCCTTTCACGATTTTAAGTGCAAATTCAAACGCATCAGTTTCACCCTCGAAATACTCTGATATATTTTCCTTCTGTAATGCAGCAGCTCTTGTTTTTCTTGTTTCCAACTGCTCCACAACCTTGTCCACATCAAAAACTGTCGGCTGTTCGTCAATAACTGCACCTATTGCAAAATCCATATCCGAATTTCCAAGAGAGTCAATTATTTTGTCTGCATCAATCAGTCTGCTCATATTCTATTCTCCTAACTGTTTTAAAATTTCTTTTGCAATTTTATTACTTTCCTGCATGGAAACTCCCCATCCATTATATTTTCTGTGGCATTCATCACAGTTCCATTCACCATTATCACTTTCTTTAATTTCGCTATTGAATCTGCAATTATCGCAATACATATGATCGAGAGTGCCGTAAATGATGCTTGCAATATCGTCTTGTTTGCTATTAGCATCGTCTACGTGTTTCTGCTTAGTTAAATATTCAAACGCTCTCAGCTCATTTTTCCCGACCCATTTAATCCATGCACCGCAATCCCCGCAATACAATCCCGTATTATTCCCAACTTTCTTGACAAAAAGGTTTTTACTATTGCACTTTGGACATTTATATTCTTTCATTTATTTTTCCTCCCATACTCCCAACAGCCGCATCCTCTCATACAGTACAGCGACGGTCTTGCGTCTGTATCCGTAGAAGTCTTTTGGATTCATCGGGATATATCTTTCTCTGCTGATTTTTCTGTAACTTTTCCGGTGTAGGATATTCTCAATAACCATATCCGCTATCACCGTGTTTTTCGGGCAAGCTGACAAGGCAGCACTGGAAAGCAGGTATCCGTACTCTGCCGGGAAGTCTTTCAGCATCGTATTCAGTTTTTCAACGTCTTCTGCCGGAATACCGTAGTCTTTCAGCTTCTTATTCCTTGTCAGCATACCGTTCTCCTTTCTGATCGTCTGGGTGGTGCTTGTCGTACATGATAGCGAGTATAATTACTCCCCACACACCGACATTAACTCCAATAAACGCTCCGCATAAAAACGCGATCATGTTCAGTCCTCCTTGTAGCACTTCGGCAGCGGCATCCAGGCATTAACATATAAGCCATGCTCACCAAAACTCTCATCTTCGTCACCGACTCTAAACGTACCGCCGTCATTATCGTCAACTGTATATCTTCCAATCATCGGAATGGAGGAGTTGAAAAACGAGACCAGAATGTATTTGTCCGGATCCGGTAATTTTTCATCTACCGGAATCCAGTTAGTGGATTTTAAATGATCAATAGCTTTCTCCTGTTCCTCTTCTGTTCTACAGTGTATTACAACATCGTAGGTGTCATCGTACATACCAAATGTGCCATCTTCATGCTGCACAAGTGTCATTCCATCGCTCATGCTTCCGCCCTCCTATTCCACTGTTCTGCAGCTTCTTCCTCCGTTTTTCTCCAACGTTCCACCATTCCGTCGCATTCTGTGCAAGTTACAAGATATTCTTTACTTGAATCACTGTATTCGTTGATTAACACTTCTGCTTTCCCTCCGCAAAACGGACACGGTTTTAATTGCGTCATTTCATCGCTCATACTTCCACCTCACTATCCTCTGGTATCTGATAATCAATATGTCCATTTACATAAGCTTCCTGAATCATATCCAGTACCTTCATGGCTTTTGCTTTATTCGAATATTCTCCTAGCAGATAACTGCATCCGGTTATGTATGATGTTATAATTGTTTTTATAGGTCCTTCCGCAATTTCAATGCCTGCCGTAGAATTGAGGTTAATCAATACTTCTCTGTTCTGACTTCTGATTAACATTTTGCATCCTCCTTGTCTTTCTCACAGAATCCTCTGTGTTCATGCACTGAATACTCGATTCCACAACTCTGTTTCATGTATGCGAGTTTTTCTCCTGTCAATTCGCATTTGTGTTTTCTGACATTTAGATACTCACAAGTTCCGTTACAATAACTCATTTTTCGTCCTCCTGCTCTTTAAATCCCATCTTTAAATCATAGACAAACTGGCAAAGTTTCTCTGCAATCTCATCTGCATTCTCTACATTTGCAAGCTGTCTGACATACTGCTTACCACATATAACGCAAGTTAATTTTCTGATTGTTTCCCAAACCTGCCACGAAATAATACTGGAATCAAAAGCATCCGTCATCAGAGAATTTCTTCCGTTCCCATTCTCATCTCTAAACCACTTTTCTCTCGGTACTTTTAACGTGGTCGCAACATCTTCTCTGATAAGACAACCTTTGTATTTCTCATCCATACGTTTTTCCAGTTCGTCCAGAAGTTCCTTCTTTTCCTGTTCTGTCATTGTGTCCTCACTTTCCCCATGTAAACAACTGACACGCTATTGTGCAGTCCTCCATGATTTTATACTCCCATCTTCTTAACCAGATTCTTATTCATCTCATCAAATCTTACATCTGTGCTCTCCTCAATGTCCTGCATCATGCTCAGGACGCTCATTTCGCCCCTATTTGCCATTTTAACGTACTCGTTGGCTCTGCATAACTGTGAGTAAACGTTTCGTAGAAAAGCCATATAAGCGTCTCAGAGCCATCATGGTCGTAACAACATTAATCGTATCAGCCCAATCTTCTCCATCATTAAATCCATTCTCATAAGCTTCTCTTTCCATGCTTTTGATTTGGCTATGGCAGTTAACCATTGCCCGTCCGAATGCCTGAGCTGCCTGATTGGACTGGGCTAGAGGAAATCTCTGCTTTCGTGGCTTTGCTTTAAGCTTACTGCTCACGCTTCACACACCTCCTAATTTGCCCTGCAACGGCTTCAAACTGCTTAAGTAAGAGCCATCATCATTCCGGTTTAAAGTCCGATCATAAGCCGGAGAGACGTCCCACAAGTCATTTACGAGGACGCCGTGCGCCACGCTGTTGAGCAGTGCGCTTCGATGTGCTCCTGTGATGCTTATGATCTCGTCAAGCGTAAACTCTCCAACGTACTCAGTGCCTTTGAACAGCTCATACAGTTTCATGCTTCTTCCTCCTTGTCACGAACTCATATCCCGTCAGCCGGAATGCTCTCGGTGTCTTCGGATGATCTGTTTCGATCAGCCCATCTGTTCGCAGCATGTCCATGTGACGAAGCACCGTGGCATTTGACACGCCGACCCCGTCAGCAATCTCTTTATAGGACGGTGCGTACTGATGCTCTTTGATATACCGGCAGATGTACAGATATATGTCTTTGTGAACCTGCTGGCCTTCTTTATATTTCTGTTTGTACATCCTCTTTCATCTTCTCCTGATCGAGATAGTTTCGTCCAAATGTCTCCATGAACTTTGCATGTCCATATCGTTTTTCAAATTCTCTTTGCGCTATTCGCTGCAATTCGTGGCGGATCCGGGCGTTGTTGTGCACTGCTTCCGGACCGTAGATGTGATGGTCATGACACAAGTATACTTTCAGTCCATATTCCTCGGAGTTCTTCCGGTTTGGTCCTCCAAATACATGATGCTCATCCAGGATCCTGTATTCATTCCAGTTGTCATGAAGCATTACGCAGAGATAACAGGTCCTGCTATTTTTATCGTGAAGAATGCTGACCGGATGGCGCATTCTCTTTTTCTTTGGTTTTGTCTTTGGGAATAACATTTCTGCCCCTTTCCGGGGAGGTCAGGGCCTCCCCTTATGTATTTGTGATATATTCGGATTTTCGATAACACCCATTTTTATGTGAGGATTTTATCCTCTGATTGTTTCATACAGTTTCTTCTTTTCATTGTATTTCATTGCTACCGGCTGCCCGCAATTTATGCAATTCAGATCGAACATTCTTTCTGTTTCATTTGTGAGATACCGAAGATGTTCTCCGCATTCGCAGTGAAGGAATGCAAGCTTCAGGTCTTTCAGTTCTGTCCGCTCCCCACATTCTGCGCATTTGTAAAAGCTCAGCCCTGATTTCATGAAGAAACTCTTTTTCGCTCCGCATTTACACCTGATATGCAGAAAGCCGGAATACTTTTTCCCTTCGTTATACATAATCCTGCGCGATTCCTCTACTTTTTTTGAGCCTTTCGTAGCTTCCGGAACGCTCTGAACCATCTCCATTACTTTCTCTTTAAAATCAGGATTCTCGATTGCCGGTACGTCGATCAAAAATGTATATTTCTTCAAAATCTCATTCAGTGATCGGAATGTATACCTCGCAGCATTTTCCTTTTCAACTGCTGCCAACACCTGCTTTCCAGCTAACACCTTTTTCAGAGCTACCTCCAAATTTGTTTCCTGTAACATATTTCCCTCCTTATCCCATCACGCTGTCCAGGAACGTTTTCTGCTCTCTGGCAGCTTCTTTCTTCCGGATACTTTCTTCCGGCATCTGAAGCTCTATGCTTGTCTTAATGATTCGGTCTCTGGTTCTTGCGTCCACATTCAACGAATCCGTGCTCATGTTCGAAGTGTAAATCGTGATGTTCCCGTCCTCCATGCGCTTATTGACCAGCCGGAATATCTCCTGTCTGTGCCAATCCTTATCTGCCTGTGCTCCGATATCGTCAAGAATCAAGATTCCGCACTCACGGTAGATCTGGCTCGGATCTTCCTCTCCGCGTTCCCGCTTATAGCTGTTTCCTACAGTGTCTATGTAATCCGGAGCTGTGATGAACCGCATCGACAGGTTGTATTTCATCATCACGGACTTAGCTAGACAGCAGGCCAGGAAAGTCTTTCCACTTCCAGGTGTCCGGCTCCACAGATACAACCCTTTTCCTGCCATCTCCCATTTTTGGAAATGGGCCAGGAAGTTGTGACACAGTTCCTGCATCTTCCCCATGTCGTGTGAATAAATGTTAAAGTTAAACTTTGTCAGATCTGCATCATGATATTCCTTCGGAGTGCCTGTTCTATCTTCGCCCCGGAACTGTCCTCTGCACTTTGAGCATCTTTGCGCAAATGTAATTTCCTCCGGAAGACCGTAATCAACAACAGTTGCTGTGTACAGCTCCCAGCCTGTCCCGTGGCACACTGGACACTCACCAGAGTCGGACTGAATTTGTTGGTTCTGATTCATCCTTCACCCCTCCCTGATCTCTTAGATCGTAGTTCCCGTCAAGTACTTTCGCCATGTTAGAATCGCAAATCATCCAGTCAAAAGTAGCTGACCAGTTACGTTTGTTGGCTCCTTTCATGAAGTCAGAAGCTTCTGCTTTTTCAAACAGTTTTCGGAAGTCGTCAAGAGTATATCCTGTCTTCAATCTGGCATTGATCGCCTTTTTTCTTGCATCAGACATCTTTACCAGGCGGGGATACGACCCACAAACGGAATTGTATAAATCACGAATCGTGGTATAGATGCTGCTTTCCGGAGTTCTACTCTCATAATCTCCCTTAGGAGATTTATTATATTCTTCCCTTCTTTCCTTCTTCCCTTCTTCTATTGTTGCCACTTGACTGCCGCCTGACTGCCCGTTGACTGCCACTTGACTGCCACCTGACTGGTACTTATCGTAGTTTTTTATTGTAATTACGCTGAATTTCGGGTGCCGGTTGACTGCCACCTCGCCTGTATTTTCCAGATGTTTTAGTGCCGTTCTCACATTCTTAAGTGTGAGGCCAGTTTCCAGAGCAAGATTCTGCTGAGATGTGACAAACGATCCTCTCGGAACGTCTGTCCCCTGGAACCTTCCAGGCTTCCAGTTCGCTTTTAAAAGGATATGCAGGAACAACACCTTGGTGTTGATGTCGGTGTACCATTCCCATTCAAGGATTTTCCTGCTGATCTTCACATAATCCATAACCAGCCTCCCATTCCCTGTATAACTGCATCCAGTCCTCTAATGTCATAGTTACAAGCCATTCACAATGATTCTTGCGGTGGAACACAGCTGGAAGTTCGTCCGGCTTTCTGTCTCTCTTGGCCTGGTCTATCGCGTCGTATATGTTAAGACGTTCTCTTCTCTTGACTTCGATATGTATTCCAGGAAGGCCAACTACATCCGCATCACCGTTTGCTCCGCTGTACTGCTGGCCTCTCCTGGCTTTTTTATACCCGTACCCCCGGAGGATACTCGCGACTTCCCGCTCTCCGGTGGCTCCTTTACTTCTACTGTTCATGCTTCACTCCTATTCCGTATTGCTCATATAATTTCCGCTTCTCAAATGGTGTCATGATCTCACTATCTGGGATTCCGGAATATCTGCATTCTTCAATCAGCCCGCTGATCAGTCTGGCCATCTCTTCTGTGTTGTAGGTACTAGAACCTCTCAGAAGGAGATACACATGCTTGGTTTCACCTTTCATGATCGTGACCTTTGGAGATAATGCCAGGTGATATTCCATCTTGTTCAGGACTTCTCTTTCTGTCTGATCCGTGTCCGGAAGGGGAACGGCAATCAGCTGTCCCTCCACTTGTTCATACTGTCCGTAGTCCCGTAACATCCGGTTGTGAGCTTCTGCATTACTCCAGCCATGAATTCTTGCCAGCTTAGTCAAAAGGCACCAGTAATAGGCATTTGCATCCAGCGAACGCTTTTCTTTGTGCTGCTTCAGTTTCACGTCTATATCTTTACCGAAGAAGATTTGAGCTGCCTCTGCAACATTTTGATCCGTAGAAAATGTAAGATTCCATTTCCCGGTTACGATATCCCGGAATGCTGAAGAAATCTTTCCTTTAAATTCCATTAATCATCACCATACTTCTCCTTCAAAGCGTTCAGCATATTGCCTGCATCGGTTTCTGTAAGATTCTCCCATGTTTTTCCATTAGACCGGATCCAGTAATCCAGATTGATCTTATGTCTCTGACCAAGACTTTTTATAGTCTTAAGTTGCGCAGGCGTAGCAAGTGGATCCTCGCCCGGGATTTCGTTGCTAAATGGCCTGTGTTCCTCCTTTAGCCAGAGATTGAAACCCAGCCCTGTATGTATGGCCACGCACTTTACGAAGGAACGGCACATACTGTTCCATACTCTCTGCTGACTCATGGAATTGTCTTTTACCGGATTACTTCCATTCATCACTGGGGATTGCATGATATATTCCATATCATCGATCACCACTTTGATCCTGGTTTCGTAAGTTCTGTTTGTTACGCCGTTCTTGTCCGTAAAAACAACGTCCGAATAATAAAGGCTACCTCCCGTCCGTTCATTCGGAATCGGAACAAAATAAACCTTTTCAGCACCATTCTCATGAAGAATATCAATGCACTTTGCCCAGTTCAGATACAACATGCCATCACGCTTCTCACAATACGGAAGAACGTCTACTTTACGCATTTCAGCAAATTTCTTTAGCATCTAGAAACCTCCTTGAAAAAACAATATAGATTATCTGATCCATCCCCTCTCACCGGATTTTTTTCGCCGTTCGGAAAGATTCCACCAGCGCAATGATACTCAAGGTGATTCAGATACATGTCCGGGTTCTCCCAGTCAAGAATGTACGCTTTCCGCCTGTTCAGCTCCTCCAGAAGCTCATTCGCTGTCGTTATCAGTTCCATTGTTGGCAGGAGTTTCAATTCCATTTGACTTAGCATTTAACGGGCACCTCCCATCTATCAGAAGTTCCAGCAGAAAAGTTTTGATTATCTTGAGCTTCTTGGATATTTCGCTTTCACAAAGATAATTAAAATTTATAGTCTGATACAAATCCCAATTGAATTTACTTCCGAGAATTCCGATAATTCCTTTATTTTTAACTCCTCTTACATTCAATCCGTATGATGAATATTCAAACGTAACATCAGCTGTCGGAACTTCATTCTCGACTCTTTTACAGAGTTCGTAAATTTCGTCAATCTCTTTCTCAAACATTCCCATTCTCCTTCCTCTCTGGCGTATCAATATCCCAGAGAATTCCATGTACGATTATCGTGGTCATTGCCGCCGCAAAAAGCTGTCTGCCCGGTCCACCCCACTGCCAGAAGGGTAGAAATGTGGAAAAGCTCCCGATCAGTGCGGCACAGATGATGTTTTTCAGATTATTCACTGATACCTCCTATGATCCACGCAAGGTTGCTTGCTACCAGTGCAGCGGCCGTCACAACCCACGCCGTGAACCACTTTCTTGATTTCTTCTTACTTTCTTCGACGATTTCAGTCGCAAGTGCTACTTCGATGTCAGCCCATGTTGGCTGATTTTCGTTTCTAATCTCACTCATATCTAGCTAATTTCTCCTTATTTTTTTTATTTGTCTTTACAATTAGCAGATAGAGAACTATAATGTATCTATCCACTAAGGTGCTTTAGTGGGTGCAAAGCTCCGGGGTGGAGGTGTCGACTCCCTCCGGGGCACTCACTTATTAAGAGCAGCTTTGCCTTTCCAGACATGACCAGTTACTTCGTAGACTTTCCTAGGGCTTATGATGTATGTGATTCGGCCACCGGAAAGGCTTTTTGCTGGTTTATTATTCTGCACAGCCACACCAATCGGCAACCATCCGTACACAATTCCTGCTCTAATTGATGTTACAGGAAGTCCGATCAGCTGACTTGCATCGGCTACCGTCATGTTCTCTGATGAAAACTCTGGCATCTGTGGGATACCTGATATGATTCTTGCCACTTCTGCGGCAAACTGATGAACCTGTGCATTCTGCTCTACGTAATTATCAACTGCACTCATATAAACCTCTTTTCTAACTGATACTCATTTGAGCGTTACAGTCACGTATCATCATTACTGTATTTGTACATGGATGCCAGTTCTTAACATATTCCATAGATTCTTTAAATCTCAGCTTAGGGATGTTATTACGGGCATTTACTGCGAAGTAAGTCTTTATATCTCTGTTGCATTCAGCAAATACTTTCTTGCCAATTTCCTTGTAAGCATTTGACTCTTTCCCACCAACG
>ERZ859980.189-NODE-189-length-45387-cov-2.418931_pt1 | contig 45387 bp, 33 predicted proteins | sample MGYA00509984_ERZ859980 | MGnify/ENA primary metagenome ERZ859980 (study PRJEB30046, sample SAMN00715173) | human gut metagenome | study: EMG produced TPA metagenomics assembly of the A metagenome-wide association study of gut microbiota in type 2... | reverse complement strand
TTCATTTGATAGAAAATCTTAGACTCGCTTTTTAGTTGACAATAATCCATAAATAGAGTATAATTTAACCTGTATTATTAGGCACAAAATGTGCTATCGTGAAAGAAGAAAGGAAAAGAATAAAGTGAAAGAAATAGAATTATTAGCACCAGCAGGATCATTTGAAAAAGCAAAAATAGCATTTTTATACGGAGCAGATGCAGTATATTGTGGAACAGCATCATTATCATTAAGATCAAGAGCAGAAATACAAGATGATGATTTAATACAAACAATAAAATATGCACATAGTATTGGAAAAAAAGTATATGTAGCCTTAAATATATATGCTTGGGATGAAACATATCCAGAAATAATAGAAATGGCAAAAAAATTAGAAGAAATAAAACCAGATGGAATAATTGCGGCAGATGGAGGAGTAATAGAAACGTTAAAACAATATGCACCAAGTGTTCCAATAAATGTAAGTACACAAGCTAATCTAGTAAGCTTACACTCATGTAATTTCTGGTATAAAAATGGTGCTAAAAGAATGATAATGGCAAGAGAATTAAATAAAGAACAATTAAAATATATAATGGCAAATAAACCAGAAGGAATGGAAATTGAAATATTTGTACATGGTGCAATATGTTTTGCATATTCTGGAAGATGTTTCTTGAGTGATTTCTTAGCTTGTAGAAGTGCTAATTTAGGAGATTGTGCACAAAGCTGTAGATGGTCATATAATTTATATGCAGAAGAAAGAAATAATCCAGGACAATATATGCCAATAGAAATGGACGAACATGGAACAAGTATATTTTCATCAAAAGATTTATGTTTAATAAGAGAACTTCCAGAAATAATAGACATGGGAGTTGACAGTGTAAAAATAGAAGGACGTTTAAAAACAGAATATTATGTTGCAAGTATAGTAAATGTTTATAGAAATGCAATAGATGATTATAAAAAAGATCCATCACATTATGATGTTGATAAATATTTAAAAGAAATTGAAAAAATAAAAACAAGAGAATTAACAACATTTTATTTCAATGATAGAAAAAATCAAGATATACAAGAATATGATGGACACCAATATAATGAGTTATACCAATTTGGTGGAAAAGTTGTGGAATACAATGAAGAAAAATCAATTATGGAAGTAAGAAATAGATTACAAGTTGGAGATACAATGGAAATTTTAGTACCACATCATATAGAGCCAGTTGTATTCAAAATAGAGAAAATGTGGGATATAGAAACAGACAAAGAAATTGAATTTATAAATCCAGGGGTAAAAGGTCAACAAGTAAAAATACTTCTTCCAATAAAATGTGAAAAAAATTGGATTATTAGGAGAAAAAAATAATAATGAAAAATATAAAAGATTATAATTTAGATAGTCTAAAAGAAGAATTTGTTCAAATGGGAGAAAAGCCATTTAGAGCAGAACAAGTATTTAAGTGGTTATATGAAGAAAAAGTTAAAGAATTTGATGAAATGACAAATCTTTCTTTACAACTAAGAGAAAAATTAAAAGAAAACTATACAATGTGCAATTTCAAGATTTTAAGAAAATTAGAATCAAGTGATGGAACAAAAAAATATTTATTTGACTTATTAGATGGAAATGCAATAGAAACAGTATTAATGAGCTATCATCATGGATATAGTATATGTGTATCATCACAAGTTGGATGTAAAATGGGATGTAAATCTGTGCATCAACAGGAATTCCATTTGTAAGAAATTTAACATCTGGAGAAATTGTAGAACAAATATTAGCTGTAGAACAAGACAATAATATAAGAATATCAAATGTAGTATTTATGGGAATAGGAGAACCATTAAATAATTATAATAATGTTGTAAATGCTATTAGAATAATAAATAATCCAAAAGGAATAAATATAGGTGCAAGACATATAAGTGTTTCAACAAGTGGATTAGTACCAGCAATTTATAGATTAGCAGATGAAAATATTCAATGTACATTATCAATATCATTACATGCTACAACAAATGAAAAAAGAAGTAGTATGATGCCTGTAAATAATGCATTTCCAATAGAAGAATTATTACAAGCTTGTAAAGATTATATTGCGAAAACAAATAGAAGAATTTCATTTGAATATGCATTAGCAAAAGACAATAATGATAATTTAGAAGATGCAAAAGAATTAGTACATTTATTAAGAGGAATGATATGTCATGTAAATTTGATACCTATTAATAAAATAGAAAATGGAGCATATACTAAGAGTTCAAATGAAAATATAATTAAGTTTAGAGATTATCTAAATGACCATGGAATAGTAGCAACAATAAGAAGAGAGTTGGGTTCAGATATAGATGCAGCTTGTGGACAATTAAGAAGACAAAACCTACAATCATAATATGGAAAATTCGTGAAAATAATTGAAAAAAATTTTTATATATGATATAACTAAAAACATATAGAAAGATATGAGGTGAAATATGATAATTGCTTATGCAAAATCAGACGTTGGAAAAGTCAGAGAAATGAACCAAGATGCATATTATATATCTGATTCATCAAGTGAAGTAAAACTATACCTATTAGCAGATGGAATGGGTGGATATAAAGGCGGAGAAATTGCAAGTAATTTAGCAATAAAATGCACAAAAAATTATATTGAAAACAATTTCAAAGAAACACCAAAAGACAGAGAAAGTCTTATACAACTAATAGCAAGTAGTATGGAATATGCCAATATGGTGGTATATGAAAAATCAAGAGAAAATAAAGAATATGAAGGAATGGGTACTACTTTAGAAGTTTGCTTAATATATAATAATAAGGCATATATTGGGCACATAGGCGATAGCAGAATATATAGAATAAGAAAGACATTTATAAGAAAATTAACAACAGATCATAGTTATGTTCAAAAATTAGTAAAAGATGGAACAATAACAAAAGAAGAAGCTGAAGTACATCCAAAGAAAAATATGCTATTAAAAGCATTAGGATGTAATGCATTTGTTGAACCAGATGTAGCAGTTAAAGGATTTCTAAAAGAAGATATCTTATTAATCTCATCAGATGGACTTACAAATATGGTAAAACAAGATGATATCTTTCAAATAGCAACAGGAAATATTGAAAAAGCACCACAAAGGCTAGTAGACTTAGCAAATGAAAATGGTGGAATGGATAATATAACAGTTGTAATTATTAAAAACATATAATAAAAAAATTATAAGAAAAGTGTGGTTTTGCCACATTTTCTTCACCCGATTTGAATTTTCGAGTTTCAAAAGAAAAATCAATGGGTTAGCTAAAAACCTAGGAAGGATTTAAAAATCATGGATTTAAAAGGAAGATTATTAGCAAACAGATATGAAATATTAGAAAAAATAGGCAGTGGAGGAATGGCAACAGTATACAAGGCAAAATGTCATGTATTAAATAGATATGTAGCAATAAAAATATTAAGAGATGAATTTACAACAGATGAAGAATTTGTTAAAAGATTTGAAGTTGAAGCACAATCTGCAGCAAGTATAACACATCCAAATATTGTTTCTGTGTATGATGTAGGTGTTGATGGAAATTTACATTATATTGTAATGGAATTAGTAAAAGGTAAGACATTAAAAGATATAATTGTAGAAGAAAAAGGACCACTTCCATGGAAATGGTCAGTAAATATAGCAATTCAAATTGCATCAGCATTAGAAACAGCACATAAAAATCATATTATACATAGAGATATAAAACCACATAATATAATAATAACAGAAGATGGAGTTGCAAAAGTAACAGACTTTGGAATTGCAAAAGCAGTATCAAACTCAACAATTACAGCATTTGGAACAACTATTGGATCAGTACATTATTTTTCACCAGAACATGCACGTGGAGGATTTACAGACGAAAAATCTGATATATATTCTTTAGGTGTTGTTATGTATGAAATGTTAACAGGAAGAGTACCATTTGATGCAGATACACCAGTATCAGTGGCATTAAAACATATGCAAGAAGAGCCAATTGCAGCAATTGTTGCAAATCCAAATATTCCAATTGCAGTAAATGATATAATAATGAAATCATTAAAGAAAGATCCAAACTTACGTTATCAAAGTGCAACTGCAATGTTAATAGATTTAAAAAGAGCATTAAAAGAACCACAAGGAAATTTTGTAGATAATAATGAATATGTAGATGCCCCAACACAAAGAATATCAACAATTCAAGATGATAATAGAGGACCAAAAGCAACTGCAAAGAAAAAGGAAAATAAATTTGTTGCATTTGTAAAAAAACATAAAGTATTATCAACAATTGTTGGACTAATATTATTATTTGTATTAAGTTTAGGAACAACTTTAGGAATAGCAAATGCTACAAGAACAAAAGATGTGGCAATTCCTAATTTAGTTGGAAAAACAGTAGATGAAGCCAAAAAATTAGTTCAAGATAGTAAATTAGTATATTCAGAAGGAGAAGCTGAATATAGTGCAGATGTAGAAGCAGGAAAAATAATTTCACAAAATCCAAAATATACTCAAAATGGAACAGTAAAAGAAAAATCTGAAATTAAAGTAATAGTAAGCTTAGGAACAGAAAAAACTAAAGTTCCAAAATTTGTAGGAACAACAAAAGAAGAAGCTGAAAAATCTGCAAAAGATGCTAAATTAAAACTTGAATTTGTAGAAGAAACAAGTAAAACAATCGAATCAGGATATATTACAAAACAAGAAACAGATGAAGGAACAGAAGTAAATGCTGGAGATACAGTAAAAGTATATATAAGCATTGGAACTGGAATAAAACAAGTTGTTGTAACATCAGTATTACAAAAAGATGTAGAAATAGCAAAAAAATCTTTAGAAGAAAAAGGTTTAGTTGTTGAAATCGAATATACTGAAGATAAAACAAAAGACAATGGAGTTGTTTTAAACCAAAGTATAAAATCTGGTGAAACAGTTGATGAAGGTTCAACAATAACTTTAACAGTAAATAAAATTGCTGAAACAAAAACAGGAACAGTAACAATAAATGTAAAATCAATAACAGGATATCAAGATAAAATTAAAAAGCCAGTTACAGAAAGTGTAAAAGGTGAAACAACAAGTACAACTATCCAAAAAGAGGTTGAAGTTGATAATACACCAAATACAATTCAATTAAAGGTAACTGTTGATGGCGAAACTGTTACAGATGAAAAAGTAAAAGAAAATGTTACAGATAAACAAGTTAGTGTTAGTGGAAAAGGAAATGTTACAATAAAAGTATATATTGATGGCATTTTGAAGAAAACTGTTGATATGAACTTGAATAATACAGATAAATTAACAATTGAATAAAATGATAAAAACTCTCATTAATTTTGGGAGTTTTTTATTATATATTTTATAATTCTCCAAAATATGATACAATATATATGTTATAAAAAAGAAAAGGAGAAAAGCAAATAAATAATGCAAGGAAAAATAATAGGAAATATATCAAATGTATATAAAATAAAAACAGAAAGCAAAGAATATAATGCATATGCAAGAGGCAAATTAAAGAATAATGAAATAACACCATTAGTAGGAGATAATGTAGAAATACAAGTAACAGATGAAGAAAAATCAGAGGCTATTATAGAAAAAGTAGAACAAAGAAAAAACGAAATAAAAAGGCCTAAAATATCAAATATAGATCAAATAATATTTGTAATATCAACAAAACATCCAAAACCAGATTTATTAATGTTAGACAAACAATTAGCATATGCAGAAAAATTAGGAATAAATGCAATAATAATTATTAATAAAATAGATTTACAAGACAGTTATATAGAGATAAAAGAAGAATATTCTAAAGTTGGATATAAAGTAATTGTAACAAGTGCAAAAGAAAATAAAGGAATTGAAGAAGTAAAAGAAATATTAAAAAATAAAGTAAGCGTATTTTCAGGAAATTCAGGAGTTGGAAAATCAAGTCTAATAAATGCAATATTTAATACAGATAAAACACAAGAAGGAGAAGTAAGCAAGAAAAATAAAAAAGGTAAAAATACAACAACAGACACTAAATTATATGAAATTGAAAAAAATACATATATTGCAGATACACCAGGATTTTCAAGTTTTGAAATAAATGAAATAGAAAGTTCAGAATTAGATAAATATTTTATAGAAATTGAGAAAGAATTAGGAAATTGCGAATTCGTTGGTTGTACACATATAAAAGAAGAAAAATGTGGAGTGAAACAAGCTGTACAAGATGGAAAAATATCTCAAGGTAGATATGAAAGATTTTGTGAGATATATAATGAATTAAAAGATAAAGAGAAATATAAATGGAAATAAAGACTATTTCAAATTGAAATGGTCTTTTTTCTTGTAGATGTAACTTTTTTCTGATAAGATTGTATAAGAGATAGAAAAAGGAGGATTCAAGATGCAAGAGAAGACAGACAAAGAACTATACAAAGAGTTTCTATTAGGAAATAATGAAAGTTTTGAAGAAATAGTAAAAAGACATAAAAATTCAATTATATATTTTATACAAAGATATACCAAAAGCATAGATATAGCAGAAGATTTAGCACAAGATGTATTTTTATATGTATTAATTCATAAGAAAAATTACAGATTTGAATATTCTTTAAAAACATATCTTTATACAATAGCAAAATCAAAAGCGTTAAATTATATAAAAAGAGAAAAAAGAATTGTAGCAATAGATGAGAAAGAATATGAGAATATTAAAGATGTTGAAGAACTAGAGGAAAAAGTATTTAAAAATGAAAGAGCAGAAAATTTAAAGAATGCAATTCAAAAACTAAAATTAGAATATCAAAATGTAATATATTTAGCAGATATAGAAGAATTAAGCTATAAAGAAATAGGACATGTATTAAATAAAACAACATCAAATGTAAAAATATTGATATATAGAGCAAGAAGAGCATTAGAAAAAATAATATTAGAGGAGGGATATAAATATGAAAACTGATAAGCAATTTATAGATGAAATTTATAAAAAATATGATGAATATCAAAAAGAAGAAAAAATAAAAAGACAAAAAGTAATGAAGAGAATAATAAATATAGCAGCAGTTTTTGTTGTTGCATTATCATCAGTAGTAGTATTTTCACAGAAGAAAACTCCTAAAGTATTGCAAGAAATGAAAAAAGAAGATGTTGCTAAAATTGATTTAGAAACTGTTGGAAATTTTGAGAATTTTTATAATATTATAAAAAGTAAAAATTCTACAAATGGAGAAACTAAATATTCATTTAATTTACAAGAGAGTATAACAGATGTAGCTAAATCAGACATGTTAGAAACTAGATCAAATACAAATATCCAAGTTGAAAATGTTGATGAAGGAGATATTGTAAAAACAGATGATAAATATATTTATTATTTAAGTAAACAAAGACTTATAATAATAAATGCTGAGAATGCAGAAACATCAGGAAAAATAGCAGAAATAAATTTTAAGGAAGAAAATTTTTATCCTATAGAAATATATGTACAAAATAATAAATTAGCTTTAATAGGAAATATAGCATATAATGAAAATTTAAAAATGAGTACAGAAATGCAAGATATTAGTGAAGCGCCAAAGTCAAAAACAGGAATTATAATATATGATATTACAGATAGAAGTAATCCAAAAGAAATAAGAAATGTTATGCTAGAAGGAAGTTATATAACATCAATGTCAAGAATGATAGATGAAAATATATATTTTGCTGTAAGTGAAAACATATATGGATATGATATTAGTTGTAAAAGTATAGAAGAATTAAATGAAAATGATTATATGCCTAAATATACTGATACAGCAATATCTAATGAAGAAAAATGTATTAGTTATGACAAAATTTATAATTTAGATGAAACAGAAGATGCAAATTATTTAATATTAGTAGGTATTAACATTAATGGAGATAATGAAGCAGATATTCAAACATTTTTAGGAGCAGGAACATATTTATATTCATCAGAAAAAAATATGTATATTGCAACAAATGAGGTTGAATATGATGAAAATTATAAAGTTATTAATACTAAAACAAAATTAATGAAATTTGAATTAAATAATGGAAAAATTATATATAAAGCTAAAGGTAAGGTTGAAGGAAGCGTAAATAACCAATTCTCAATGGATGAGAATGGTGATAATTTTAGAATTGCAACAACTATAGGAGAAATATGGTCAAATCAAAATACAAGTAATAATTTATATGTGTTAAATGACAAGTTAGAAGAAATAGGAAAAATTGAAGGATTAGCAGAAGGAGAAAAAATATATTCAGTAAGATATATGGGAAGTAAAGCATATGTGGTAACATTTAAACAAACAGATCCATTCTGGGTAATTGATTTATCAGATGCAACAAATCCACAAATTTTAGGAGAAGTACAACTTCCTGGATATAGCGTATATTTACATCCATATGATGAAAAACATATAATAGGATTTGGATATGATACAAAAGAAAATGGAACCAGAGTAACAAATAATGGACTTAAATTAGTAATGTTTGATGTTTCAGATTTTACAAATCCACAAGTAGTATTTCAAATAGCTGTTGGAGATAGTAAATACACATATTCAGAATTATTATATAACCATAAATCAGCAATATTTTCAAAAGAAAAAGGAATTATGGCATTTCCAATAAATTCATCATCTGGTTTAAAAACTAATTCGAGAGCAGTTATTTATAAAATTGACTTAGAAAATGGTTTTTCATTACGAGGTGAGATTGGAACTATAAGCAATAATTATGAAGAGGAAGTTAGAAGAATTGTATTTGTTAACGGAAATTATTATACTTTATCATATTCACAAGTTAGAGTTGCTGATATGGATTCATTAAATGTTTTTAAAATTATTGATATATAAATAAAAATTCAATTTTTTTATGATTGATTTTATTTTATAATTTTATGCAAAGAAAGATTAGTTATATTTCAAACTAATCTTTCTTTGTTTTAAGTATTTTCTTTTTCAACCAAATAAATCATTCCTAATATTGTAAGTTGAAAATTATTATGGATTCGGTACTGTTTCCTTAAGTCATAAAATTCACCACATTGTGTGCTAGTACAAACTTCCCCTTCCAATATCATACAAACAACAGCGATAACTTCAGCATATTTATTAAAATCTATATCTAAATGATTATGATTTAATAAAGCATATAGAGAAGTTATATCAATTCCGTAATTCATATTTCTATGGAGCTTATACATTGCACATATAATTTCAAGATAAAATTTATATCTTTGACTTAAATCGAATTCCATCTTGAATTTTGAATAGATATTTCTAGCATCTTCATATCCAAATCGAGAATCATAAAAATCTGCTTCGTAAGACTCAATATTACCTTGATTTTTTTGAAGATATACTTCAACTTTTTTTCTGAATTTTTCTTCTTCTTCCATCCATTTTTTTTCAATACAATCAGAAAACATCTTAAGAAGTTGTTCTTTGGACATTTCGCAAGAATATGCTTTATCAAGTAAATCTTGTGTCATCTCTTCCATAGGTATAGTATTTGGGTGTTTTCTTTTCATAAGTTTGCTCCTCCCTTAAAATTATTTGTTGTTACAAAATATGCCATTTCTAAAAGGAGATATTATTTTAGCTTTTGCTAAAAACTTTTGGTATTATATCATGGATTTTTATATTTGTCAGTAGTTTTATTATAATTCAAGATATATTAGACATCTTTGGAATTCATTTATTACAAAAAATCAACCAGATTTATTTTCTGATTGATTTTTATTTCTGTGGTGCGCCCGGAGGGATTCGAACCCCCGATCTCAAAGTTCGTAGCCTTGCATTCTATCCAGCTAAACTACGAGCGCATTTATAATACTTTTATATTATACGATGTTTTTTTAGTTTTTTCAAGAGAATTATGGAAAATATTTAAAATTCTGATGTCATTAATTAATGAGAGGAAAACTCTTTCTTTTTAGTTTTTACATAGATTAACATACAACAAAAAAAGAGAGAGCAATGTATTGCTCTCTCTTTATAAGTTTAGGATATTTTTTGTAATATTGTAAATATAATTTCTTTTGTTGTTGGTTTGTCTAATAGTGAATAACCAAAATATGTAGAAAGTTTATCTTTATCAATTGTACGATACATTTGACCAATTGCCTGAAAAATATTTGCTTTTATTAAAACTTGGCTTTTATTATATTTTTTGGCAAGAATAGGATAAATATGTTTACTAAAATTAATATTATATAATGTGTCTGATAAATAACATTCATATATACAATCATATAAATATCTAGTTCCAATATATGAAAAATCAAAACCTAAATATTCTAATTCAGAAGAGATTTTTTCTTTTATAGAATTTTTTAAGCTAATGTCTTGCTTTTCTTTTGATAGTTCACGAACTTTATCTATAAAAGAATTTATATTGTCTATTTTTGAACTATATGTAAATACGCTTTTTTTGTTTATTACTTGGTTTAGTAAATCAATTTCATTTGTAAGTACTATAATTGAGGCATAATATTGTGAGAGATTATTTCCTTCTATATAATTTATAATATCTATTCCACTTATATCTGGAAGTTTCAAATCTAGTATTATAATATCGATTTTTTCTTTTTTTAATATTTCTAATGCTTTTTTTCCAGTATCTACAATACTATATAAACGTATATTATTTAATTCTTTGCATATAGAGTTTACTAAAAAATGTGAATAAATTAAGTTGTCTTCAATGATTAATAAGTTTTGCATATATTTTCCTTTCTCAAATAATTAACATGATTATATAACAATTAAGTTAATAAATAAAGTTAAAATAACATTTTTATAGATATTTTTCTTCTATATATTTTTTTATAATAGAATTATTTGTTCCATAATATTTTTGTAGAAGTTTTACTAATTCTGGAGTAGATATTTCTTTATAAGCATAGTTTTCAAGTAATTCGTTCATAAAACTATTAATTTTTGAAGTTCCATATTTTTCTTCAAGTTTATTATAAAATGATGCACCATAAAAATACATTGCAGTTGAATAATCTGAATCATTTTCAAATTCGTTATATGGTTGTGTAATTATTCCTGTGTATTGATCTAAACCTGGATTTGTTAAATATGTAGTAATACTTTCATCAATCCATGCACTTGTATATTGATTATTTCCAATAATGTTATAAAACCATTGATGAATTATTTCATGAATTGATGAGCCAACACCTTCTGCACTAGTAGATATTAAAATTACTTGAGGATATTCCATTCCTAACATTTCCATTTCACATTCTACAATACTGAATTGTTTATATGGATATTTGCCAAGACGAGAGTCCATTTTTGTAAATGTTTCTGTTGCTAAATTTAGGGCTTCATTTGCTTTTTCGATTTCTCCTTTGTGAAAGTAACAGTTAATTTTTATATTGTCTACATCTTTTGAAAAGATTTCATAATTTTCTCCAGCAACAATTACAAAATCTCTTACAACATTAGCAGTATATTTATATTTGATGAGATTATCATTTATATTTGTAATTTCAGTATTATCTCCAGTTGCAATTAAAGTATAAGATTTTGGAATAGTTACAGTAACATCATAATTAGCCATTTTAGAATAGAAACATTCTCCAACTGCAAAATATGGATAATATTGAAATTTTCCATTCTCATATGGACATAATATAGGAATACAATTTGCTAAATAAAAATCTTTACTGTTGTTATTAATTGTTTGATATCCATATCTGGCATTAAGATAAGGAACATAAGCTTTATAATCAAATGAAATTGATGTTAATTCATTTGGGAGTAAAGGTGATGCTAGTTTTACTGAAAATACAGTAGGATCTTCATTTTTTATTAATTCTAGAGATGTATTAGTTTGTGTATCGTGTAAATTAGTAATTTCACTTACTTTTCCATTTTCTTTATCAGAAAATGCACTTGGATAATCTCTGAAATATATTTCATTCCAAGTGTCGTTTGAATCATTTATAACGTTTACTGTAAGATTTATATTATAACAGTTATTATCAACATCTAATATGAAATTTGCAATATAATTATTTTGTATTGTGACTTCTGGAGAGTTTTCATTCCATTGCACAGTTACAGTTTTGTTTGCAATTGGAATTTTTTCAAATTTAGTTGATGAATCTATAATTTTAGAACTTTTTTTATTAGTGTTGAATATTATTGATATTGTTATGATAAAAATTAATAGTGTAATAATTAATTTTATATTTTTATGTTTCATGTTTTCTCCTTTTATAAAATGTAAGCACTAATATAATTAGTGCTTACATAAACTATTTAAGAAGGCAGTTACTCAAGAAAATAAACTATTGAGCATTATAGTCAGAGATAGCGATATATCCTGTTTTAAGTTTTCCGGAATTGAGCGAATATCTGATGTAATAAAAATCATCTTCGACCTTCAACAAATCCGCTTTTTGATTTGAGACAGAACCATAAACACTATACAGTGTACTGGGACCTTGTCGAACATTAATTTTAGAAGAAATTGTCAATTCGCCACAAACGTTACCAAAAAGAGGAATATTAGAATCTTCTGCATATTGAATAGAAACATTTTGGGCGGGAACATACGCACGTTTTCTTCCATTAGAAGTGTCATATTCAATAAAATACCAATTACTTTCGGAAGCAAGAATTGCTACATATTCTCCGGAATTTACAGAACCACTTCTTTCATAAGTGGTTGTGTCAGGTCCATAATAAACAGAGGAATAACTTGTAACAATTCCCATGCAAGTAGAATATGTGTCGAACATAAAGCCGGTAAAGACATATCCTAACGTGGGTCCATTTGCGGTGCTGTATGAAATGAAATAGGAATTTCCGTCTTTACACAAAATCGTAAAAGTTTCGTTTGGAAAAATGTAATCTTTAATGTTTCCTTCAGATTGAATACTAGAATCGTATACGGGAAGGTTATCAAATACTGCTTTGGCGAGTCCACAGCAATTATTATATGCAGCATTTCCAATTAAGAAAGGAAATGTAGAAAGCAATAACAATAAAGCTAAGACTACTTTGAAATACCGGAATTTTGCATGATTTTTCTTCATAAGTATGCCTCCATAAAGATAAAAGTGATGCCTTCTTAAATAGTTTTTTCTAAATAATTATAAATTAATAATTAAAAATACATCTGTTTGAACACACTATATCATATAAAAAATTAAAAAACATAAAAGTAAAAAAAGATAAAAAAAATGTAAAAAAAATAAAAAAGAAAAATTTGATAAATTTTTAGAAAAAAATTGCCAAAAGAGTAAAAAAATGCTACAATAAAATAGTGTAATACTAAATGTAAATATAAAAGGATGTTAAGAGAATGGGGAATTTAACAAATGCCCAAAAATCAATTTGGGTAACTGAACAATATTACAAAGGAAGTAGCATAAACAATATTTGTGGTACAGCAGTTATACAAGAGAAAGTGGACTTTGAAAAATTGAAAGAGTCCATACAAATTGTGTGTAAAAAACATGATAATTTTTGGCTAGAGTTTAAGTTAAATGAAGGAAATGTTGAACAAGTGTTATCTGAAAAAAAAGAAATTCAGATAGACACTATTAATATTGCTGGCGAAAATCAGTTAGAATTAGAAAGAAACAAAATTGTAAAAACAAGATTTCAATTAGAAAATTCAAAATTATTTAAATTTTATATCTTTAAATTTATAGATGGAAAAGGGGCTTTCATGCTCAATATACACCATCTAATTTCAGATGCGTGGACATTAGCGCTTATTTGTAATGACATCATAAAAACATATTCAGAATTAATTCAAAATAAAGAAGTAGAAACAAAGGCTATATATTCATATATAGACTATATTAAATCAGAACAACAATACCAAGAAAGTGAAAAATATAATAAAGATAAGCAATACTGGATAGAAAGATTTAAAACTATTCCAGAAGTTGCAACAATACCAGGAAGCATAAAAGGAGACATTGACGAAACAAATCCTGCAGGTGAAAGAAAAAAATATGAAATATCAAAAGAGGATGTAGAAAAGATAAAAAAATATTGTAAAGAAAATAAAATATCATTATATAATTTTTTTATGGCTATTTATGCAATATATATAGGAGAAGTATCAAATTTAGATGAATTTACTATAGGTACACCTATTTTAAACAGAACAAATTATAAAGAAAAAAATGCAGCTGGTATGTTTATAAATATGGCTCCATTTAGAATTAATATTAATGAAGATATAGAATTTAAACAATTCATAAAAAACATAGCAAGAGATTCTATGGATATGTTAAAACATCAAAAATATTCATATCAATGTTTGCTAGAAGAATTAAGAAAAGAAAATAAAAGTATTCCAAATTTATATAATATTTTATTATCATATCAAATAACAAATGCAAAGCAAAATGAAGGAAATATTGAATATGAAACAGAATGGACATTTAATGGTTATTGTGCAGATAATATAGATATTCAAATTTATGACTTAAATGATACTGGAAATTTGAATATAGCATATGATTATAAGACAAGTATTTATAAAGTAGAAGATATTAAAAATATACATAGAAGAATATTAAATATTATAAAACAAGTAGTATCAAAAGAAGAGATAAAACTTAGTGAAATTGATATTGTTACACCTGAAGAAAAGGAAAAATTACTTGTAGAATTTAATAAAACAGAATTAAAATATGATGAAAACATACCTTTTATAAAATATTTTGAAAAACAAGTAGAAAAAACACCAGATGATATAGCAATTGTTTTTGAAGATAAAGAAATGACATATAGAGAATTAAATGAGAGAGCAAATAGTTTAGCATATAAATTAAGAGAAAATGAAGTAACTAATAATACTGTTGTAGGTATATTATTAGAACGTTCATTTGAAATGTTAATATCAATGTTAGCAGTATTAAAATCAGGAGGATGTTATATTCCAATTGCACCAGATTATCCAAAAGATAGAATAGAATATATGCTTGAAGATAGTGAAGCAACAATAATATTAACAAGTCAAAATAGAAGAAATTTAGCAGATAAAAAACTTATTAATGTAAAAGATGAGAGAATATATGAAAATCATAAAGAAAATTTAGAAAATATTTCTAAACCAGAAGATTTATCATATTTAATATATACATCAGGTTCAACAGGTACTCCAAAAGGGGTAATGTTGAAACAAAAAAATTTAAGCAATTTTTACAATTCAATGAAAAATATAATTGAATATTTAAAAGATGGAAAAAATCATAAAATCCTTTCAATTACAACAGTTTCATTTGATATATTTGGATTTGAAACATTAATGTCATTAACAAGAGGATTAACAGTATATTTAACGAGTGAAAATGGTCAAAAAATGACATCAAAAATAGAAAGAATTGTAAAAGACAGCAATGTTGAAATAATGCAAACAACACCATCTGTAATGAAATTTCATTTGGAAAATTTGAATGATGAAAATAGTTTAAAAAGTTTGAAATATATAATGTTAGCAGGTGAGCCTTTAACAAAAACATTGGTAGATAGAATTAAACAAATAATTCCAAATGTAACAATTTATAATGGATATGGACCATCTGAAACAACAATATTTTCAACAATAGGAAATGCAACAAATCAAGAAGAAATTACAATAGGAAGACCTATTAATAATACACAAATATATATCTTAAATAAAAATAAAAAAGTGATGCCACAAGGTACAATAGGAGAATTATATATTTCAGGAGATGGTGTTGGAAAAGGATATATGAATAAGGAGCAACAAACAAATGCGAGCTTTATAATAAATCCATTTATAGATGGAAAAGTTATGTATAAAGTAGGAGATTTAGGTGCTTTTGATGATAAAGGGGAAATTACTTGTTATGGAAGAATCGACAATCAAGTAAAAATAAGAGGATTAAGAATAGAACTACAAGAAATTGAAAAAAGAATGCAATCTGTTTATAATATTCATGATTGTGTTGTTGTAAAAAAAGTTGTAAAAGAAAAAGACGCATTATGTGCATATTATGTGGAAAGAGGTCATGTATCTAAAACAGTTTTGAAAACAGTTTTATATTCAAAATTGCCAGAATATATGGTTCCACAATATTTTGTAAAAATGGAACAATTACCACATACACCAAATGGAAAAGTTGATAGAAAAGCTTTGCCAGATCCTGTTATTGATGAGAATGAACTTGAAATTGTAAAACCTAGAAATGAAATTGATAAAGAATTAATAAAAATAATAGAAAAAATGTTACAAGTTGATAAAGTTGGAATTAATAATACTTTATTAGAACTTGGAGGAGATTCTTTAACAGCAATTACATTAACAACAAAGGTTTTATCAAAATTTAATGTACAATTAAATATAAAAGATATATTGTCAAATTATACAATAAAAGATATGTCAGACTATATAGCAGAAAATCAAACAAAAGATATATCAAAAATAAAGATAGAAAGAATCAAAGAACAAGATTATTATCCATTATCATCTGCTCAAAAGAGAATATATTATAATTGTAAAATGATTGGTGAAGATAATATTGTTTATAATATGCCTGGTGGAATTACTGTTGATGAAGTTTTAGATATTGAAAAAATAAAAGAAGTATTTTACAAAATAATTAAAAGACATGAAATATTAAGAACAATATTAATTCAACAAAATGATGAAATTGTTCAAAAAGTATGTAAAGAAATAAACTTTAATATACCAGTATATTTTAACCAAGAAAAAGAAATTGATTCAATTATAAAAAACTTTTCAAAGCCATTTAAATTAGAAAATGAAGTTTTGATAAGAGTAGAAGTACATTATATTGATAATAAAAAAACAATGTTATTAGTTGATTCACATCATATTATAATGGATGGAATGTCGTTAAACAATTTAATAATAGAATTTAATAGATTATATAATGGTGCTGATTTAAAACGTTTGCCAATACAATATAGAGATTATACTATGTGGGAAAATAATTATAATAAAAGTAATGAAATTTTAGAACATGAAAGATATTGGGTAAATAAATTTGAAGATTGTGAATTCCCACCATTAAATTTACCTTATGATTATAAAGTGTCAGCAATTAGAAGCTATGAAGGAAACACTATAACAAATGTTATTGATGAGAAAATATTTAGAAAAATAGAAAAATATGCAAAGAAAATAGGAATGTCTTCATATATGCTATTTGTTTCAACATTTTTAATATTATTGCATAGATATACTGGACAAGATGAGATTATTTTAGGTAGTCCAGTTGCTAATAGAAACCAAAAAGAAACTAAAAGAATGATGGGAGTATTAGTAAATAATATTGTAATAAGAAGTAAATTAAATGAAGATGAAACAATTAATGAATTTTTTGAAAAGATGAAAGAACAAATATTAAGTGATATATCGAATCAACCATATCCATTTGATATGTTAATAAAAAAATTAAATATAAAAGTTGATAATTCAAGAAATCCTATGTTTGATGTAATGTTTACATATCAAAACAAAGAAGAAAATACAGTACAATTAAGTGGAAAAAGTGTAAATGTTTTAGAATTAGATAATAATATTTCAAAATTTAATTTATCAATAGAAGTAAAACCTAAAATGCATACAATAAATGTTGAATATTGTACAAAATTATTTAAAAAAGAGACGATTGAAAATTTATTTGAACATTATTTATATATGTTAACAGATATTATAGAAAATGTTGACGCAAAAATAAAGGATATAGATATAATAACTCCAAAAGAAAATAAACTTCTTGAAAAATTTAACGCAACAGATGGAGAAATAAATAATGACACAACAGCATATCTTATTGAAAAACAAGTTGATGAAAATCCAAATAATATTGCTGTTATATGTGAAGATAAAGTTTTAACATATAAACAACTTGATGATAAGGCAAATTCTTTAGCAAATTATTTAATTAAAATTGGTGTAAAGAGTAATGACATAGTATGTATTATGACAAATAGGTCATTGGAAACTATTGTAGCAATGTATGCAGTACTGAAAGCTGGTGGTGCATTCTTAAATGTTGATCCTACATATCCTGTAGATAGGACAAAATATTATATAGAGAGTAGTAGGTCACAATATGTATTAACGCAAAAAGAATTAAAAGATAGAGTAAAAGAAATACCAAATTGTATTGAAATTGATTTAGACAATAATATTTATCAAGAAAATAAAGATAGACCTAAAGTTAATATTAAAATGGAAGATTTATCATATATCATATACACATCAGGTTCAACAGGAGTTCCCAAAGGAGTAATGTTAAATCAAGTGGGTTTAACTAATATGGCAAAAGCAATGACAAAAGCATTAGATTATTTACATGACGGAAAAGTACATACATTGCTATCAGTAACTTCAACACCTTTTGATATATTTGTTTATGAAATAATAGTTTCATTAACACATGGTCAAAGAATTGTAATGGCAAATAATGCTGAACATAGAAATCCAAAATTATTAGAAAAATTAATGGAAAAGTATAATACAGATGTAATGACAGTTACACCAAGTTTAATGAAAATAGTATATGATAATAGAAGTGAAAATTCACCATTAAGATTAGTAAAAAATATGGTATTTGGTGGAGAGCCATTGCCTGAAAAATTTGTAAAAGATTTGAAAGCTTTAGCAGATGATATAACAGTATTTAATATATATGGACCAAGTGAAATAACAGTATTATCAAATGTACAAAATTTGAATGGAGAACCAGAAATTACAACAGGCCCACCAATAATGAATACACAAATACATATATTAGATAAAAATTTGAATAGAGTTCCAATTGGTGTAGTTGGTGAAATATATATATCTGGAATACAGGTTGGAGTTGGATATTTAGGAAAAGAAGAACTTACAAATCAAAAATTTCTTCAAAATAAATTTGGAAAAGGAAGAATGTATAAATCTGGTGATATAGGAAGATGGACATTTGAAGGAAAGATTCAATGTTTGGGAAGAATTGATCATCAAATAAAATTAAGAGGATTAAGAATAGAACTTGGAGAAATTGAAAATAAAATGGAACAATATCCTGGTGTATCTGCAGCAATAGTTAATAAAATAACGATAAATGATAAAGACTCATTATGTGGATATTATGTTACAGATGGTACAAGTAATATTAGTGAATTAGAAATAAAAAGTTACTTAAAAAAATATTTACCACAATATATGGTTCCAAGTTATATAGTACATCTTGAAAAAATGCCATATACAATTAATAGAAAAATAGATAGAAAAGCATTACCTATGCCTAATATTGAGGAAGAGAATTTTAAAGAAGAAGAACCAGATAAATATGATAATGATGAATTGAAATTACTACAAATCTGGAAAAATATACTACATTTAGATAAAATCAATTTAAATGATAATTTCTTTGATATAGGAGGAGATTCAATTTCTGCAATAAAAATGCAAATAGAAGCACTAAAATATAACTTCAATTTTGAGTATGCAGATATATTCAAATATCCTACCATTAAAGAATTAGCATCAAAAAAGAGATATAATAAGAATAATAATATCCAAAAATATGATTATTCAGAAATAAATAAAATATTAAAAAGAAATAATTTAGAAAATTTAAAAAAGATTCAAAAATATAATGTAAAAGATGTATTACTTATCGGAGGAACTGGATATTTAGGAATACATATATTATATGAATATTTGAAATATGAAAATGGAAAAATCTATTGTTTAGTAAGGAGAAAAAATAATGAAGAACCATTAATTAGACTTCAACAAAAAATTGCATTTTATTTTGGAAATGATTATTATGAAAAAAATAAAGATAGAATTCAAGTTGTCGAAGGGGATATAGTTGAAGAAAATTTAGCAATTAATTCAAAAGATTATAAAATGCTAAAAAATAATATAACAACAGTAATAAATGCAGGAGCACTAGTAAAACATTTTGGAATTTCAAAATTATTTAATGATATAAATGTAAAAGGAACAGAAAATGTAGTTGAATTTTGTAAAAAAGAAAATAAAAGATTAATACATATTTCAACTATTAGTGTATCAGGAAATGGAGAAAAAGAAGAAACAGTAGAAGAAACAACAGAAAATATAAATAGTAAGAAAATCTTTAAAGAAAGTGATTTATATATAGGACAAAATATATCAGGAATATATACTATAACTAAGTTTGAAGCGGAAAAAATAGTATTAAAAGCTATAAAAAGTGGATTAAATGCACAAATATTAAGGATGGGAAATATTACTAATAGATATAGTGATGGCGTTTTCCAACAAAATGTTGAAGAAAATGCTTTTGCAAAAAGACTAAAATCTTTTATTGAACTTGGAATGTTTCCCAAATATTTGTTAGATCATGCTATTGAACTTGGACCAGTTGATTTATGTGCAGAAGCAGTTATAAAAATATTAGAATATGATAGTAATTGTAATGTTCTACATATTTATAATTCTAAATTGTTACCAATAAAATTATTGGTAAATACAATGAAAGAATTGGGAATAAATATTGAAGCTGTAGATGATGAAACAATGTCAAGAAAATTAAAAGAAATTTTAAATGATAACTTTAAAAAAGAAATTTTATCTGGTATAATACATGACATAGATTCAAAAAAGAGATTAATATATACATCAAACATAAGAGTCTCATATGATTTTTCAGAAAAATATTTAGAAAAAATAGGTTTTTCTTGGAAAAATATAGATAGAGAATACATATTAAAATATATGAATTACTTTAAAGGAATAGGATTTATAGAATACTAAAGGAGAAAAAACAAATGAAATTAATTAATACAGAATTTATATTACTTATTATATCTACACTTTCTATATTAGTATTAATGTATACTATTATAAAAAGGAAACCATTATCTCAATTACAACATGCATTTGCATCTGTTTTAGGAACAGTTTTAATAATAAGTATAGGTGTAATCTTGCAATTAGTTTTCACAACATTTGGAAATGTTGAACCAATTATTTTTGAAAACTTTATATATATAGGAACATGTTTTTTACCGGTTGCATTGTTTTTTGTAGCAATAATATTTAAAAACACAAAAATTAGGTTTAAGAAAAAATATTTATTATTATTTATAATACCGTTACTTACATTAGCGGTATTATATACTAATAAATATCATCATTTATTTTATAAAGTATATTCAACAAATTTAAATGAAATGGTATATGGACCATATTTTTATATTCATACAATATATACATATGGATTATTATTTGTTAGTATAGGACTAATGATATATGGAACGTTAAAAAATTCTGGAGCCTTTTCAAAACAAACAATGTTAATAATTATAGGAACAATGTTTCCAATAGTTGTTAATGTATTAGGAACATTAAAAATATATAATATGAATGTTTGTTTAACTCCAATAAGTTTTTCAATAGCTGTAATTTTCTATACATTTGCCATAATGAAATTTAACTTTTTAAAGATTACGCCAATAGCTTTACAAAAAATAGTTGATAGAATATCTGATGGATATGTAGTTTTGGATGAAAATAATGCAATTACAGATTTTAATAAAACATTTTTAGATATATTTAAACTAAGTCCAGAAGATATAAGAAGTAAAAATTTTATAAAATTTTTACAACAAAAAGATATATCAAGCCAAGCAATTTCTAAAATTAATCAATCGATAAAAAGAGCTAATGATACAGAAACAACAGTATCATTTGAACAGCAATTTGTAAAAATAAGAAAATATTTTAGAATAGAAATAACACCTATAAATTCAGACAATAATTCATTAGGAACATTATTTTTATTAAAAGATATAACACAACATAAAGAAGATATGGAGACAATAAAAAATAATCAAGATATATTAATGGAAAGAGAACGTTTAGCAGGGCTAGGACAATTAATAGGAGGAATAGCACATAACTTAAAAACACCTATTATGTCTATAGCTGGTGCAACACAAGGATTAGAAAATTTAATAAAAGAATATGATGAATCAATAGATGACCCACTTGTAAATTCACAAGACCATCATGATATTGCAAGAGATATGGAAGAATGGATACCAAAAATAAGAGCACATCTTGAATATATGTCAGATATTATTACAACAGTAAAAGGTCAAGCTGTAGCATCTTTATCAGAAAATGATACGGAAGAATTTACTGTAATGGAATTAATAAAAAGAGTAAATATATTAATGAAACATGAATTAAAGAATGCATATATTTATTTAAATGTATTGATGAAAATAGATGAAAATCAAATAATTCATGGAAATGTAAATGTTCTTGTACAAGTTGTTAATAACATGATTTCAAATGCAATACAAGCCTATGATGGAAAACATGATCAAAATATTCAATTAGAAATTAGTAAAGATTCTGGAAATGTCATATTTTCAGTAACAGATTTTGCAGGAGGACTTCCAAAAGAAGTACAAAATAGATTATTCAAAGAAATGGTTACAACAAAAGGAAAAAATGGTACAGGACTTGGATTATATATGTCTTATTCAAATATCAAAGCACATTTTGGTGGAGATATTACATATAAAACAGAAGATGGAAAAGGTACAACATTTAATGTTATAATACCTATAAATAGACAATAATTTTAGTTGATATAGCCTGACAGACTATATCTCACAAATAGAGTGATAAAATTTTATACAAAAAGGAGAATAGGGCAAATGAGAAAAGCATTACAAAATCAAATGAGTGGTGAAAGAAGATATAGAATAATCGGAGTAGATGATGAAGAAGGAATACTTGATTCTTTAACAGTGCTTTTTGATAATTCTGAATATGAATTTTATGGTGCGCAAGATCCAGTAGAGGCAATTGAATTAGTAAAAAAAGAACATTTTGATTTAATGTTATTAGATTTTATGATGACACCTTTACATGGTGATGAAGTTGTAGAAGAAATAAGAAAATTTAACAAAGAATTATACATATTATTATTAACAGGTCATAAAGATATGGCTCCACCATTAGAGACTATTAAGAGACTTGATATTCAAGGATATTGTGAAAAAAGCGATAAATTTGATCAATTACAATTATTGGTTGAATCTGGTATAAAATCTGTTAAACAAATGGAAGAAATAAAAAGAATAAATGATAAACTTTCAGAATCAAATGATAAACTTGAAAAAGCTTATTTAGAAATGGTTGAAACTTTAAGATTTGCTGTAGAAGCAAAAGATACATATACAAGAGGTCATTCAGATAGAGTTTCAGAATATTCAGTTTTAATTGGCCAAAAATTAGGATTAACAGAAGATCAAATAAAAACTTTGAGAATAGGTGGATTATTTCATGATATTGGAAAAATCGGAATTCCTGATAGTATATTATTAAAGCCAAGCAAACTTTCAGATGATGAATATTCACAAATAAAAAATCATCCAGCAATAGGGGCACATATATTAGGTTCTGCAGATATTTTTAAAGATATTATTCCAATAGTAAAACATCATCATGAAAAATATGATGGAACAGGATATCCTGGAATGTTAAAAGGTGAAGAAATACCATATTTAGCAAGAATTGCAGCTGTTGCAGATACATTTGATGCTATGACAAGTAGAAGAAGTTATAGAGGTCCAATTGATATTGAACATGTAAAAGATGAAATAAAAAGATGTGAAGGGACACAATTTGATCCTCAAGTAGCAGAAGCCTTTCTTGAGATTTTGAATAATAATTATGAAAAAATACAAGAAATACAAAATAAATATGTTAGTGAATAAAATAAAAACAGGATTTAGATTTTTCTAAGCCCTGTTTTTTACTTTACATTTTGTGAGCAAACTATGATATTTTCATAGAAAGACCAACTTTTTTACGTTCTTGATCAATTTTTATAACTTTAACTTTTACAATATCTCCAACAGAAACAATTTCAGAAGGTGATTTAACATATGAATCACTCATTTCAGAAATATGAACAAGTCCATCATATTTTACACCAATGTCAACAAATGCACCAAAATCGATAACATTACGAACAGTACCTGTAAGTACCATTCCTTCAGTTAAATCTTCAAATTTTAAAACATCACTACGAAGAACAGGTTTTGGCATATCCTCTCTTGGGTCACGACCAGGCTTTGATAATTCTGATATTATATCAGCTAATGTCATTTCACCAATATCAAGTGTTTTTGCAGTTTCCTCAATATTTACTGATTTTAATTTTTCTCTTAAAGAATTCAAATTTTCTTTATTTTTTAAATCTTCAATTTTAAATCCTAATAACTCTAATAATTTTTCAGTTTGTTCATAACTTTCTGGGTGAACAGCTGTATTTTCTAATGGATTTTTTCCATCAGGAATTCTAATAAATCCGGCACATTGTTCATAAGCAACTTTTCCAAGCTTTGGAACTTTTAATAATTCTTTTCTTTCTTTTAATTTACCATTTTCATCTCTATATTTTACAATATTTTTTGCAATTGTATTATTAATACCAGAAACATATGAAAGTAGAGAAGGAGTTGCAGTATTTACATCAACACCAACTTTGTTTACACTATCTTCTACAACACCTGTTAAGCTTTCTGATAATTTCTTTTGATTTACATCATGTTGATATTGACCAACACCAATTGCTTTTGGGTCAATTTTTACTAATTCAGCAAGAGGATCTTGTAATCTACGAGCTATTGAAATAGCACCTCTTATTGATACATTTATATCAGGATATTCTTCTGTTGCAAGTTTTGAGGCAGATATACAGATGCACCAGCTTCACTAACAATTACATAACAAATATCATGTTTTACTTCTTTAATCATATCTGAAACAAACATTTCAGATTCACGAGATGCAGTACCATTTCCAATTGCAATCATATCAATATGGTCTTTATTTATTAAATCTAATAAAGTTTTCTTTGCACCTTCAACATCATTTTGTGGTGCTGTAGGATATACTGTAGCTATATCTAAAACTTTTCCAGTTTCATCAATTACAGCTATTTTACAACCAGTTCTATAAGCAGGGTCAAATCCCATAACAGTTTTACCTTTTATAGGAGCACCTAATAATAATTGTTTAGCATTTTGACCAAATACTTTAATTGCTTTTTCTTCAGCTTTTTCAGTTAAATCTGAACGAATTTCTCTATCAATAGATGGTTCAATTAATCTTGTAAAAGCATCTTCAATTGTATTTGTAAGCATTTCTGTAAATTGAGTTTTTCCTTTTATTATATCTTTTTGAATATAATATAAAATTTTATCTGTAGGTTTTTCAATAGATACTTTTAGGAAATCTTCAGCTTCACCTCTATTAATAGCTAAAATTCTATGACTTGGAAGTTTATGTACTAATTCGGCAAATTCGTAATACATTTCATAATTAGATTTTTCATCAGGTTTTGCAGATTTTGTTACAATAGTACCTTCACGATAACATATTTTTTTGATATATTTTCTATATTTTGCGTTATCAGAAATATTTTCAGCGATAATATCTAAAGCACCTTGAATTGCATCTTCAGCTGTTGCAACAACTTTATCTTTATTATTTTTATCTTCATCAGATAAATTATCAATATTTACAAATTCTTGAGCAATTTCATTAATATCTTTTTTCTCTTCTTGTGCAATAATAATATCTGCTAATGGTTCTAATCCTTTAGCTTTTGCAACAGTAGCTCTTGTCTTTTTCTTTTGTTTAAATGGTCTGTATAAATCTTCAACTTCTGCAAGTGTTTCAGCTGATGCAATTGCAATAGTTAACTCATCAGTCAATTTTCCTTGTTCATCAATTGATTTTATAATTTCACCTTTTCTTGTTTCTAAGTTTCTAAGATATGTAAGTCTTTCTCCTAAATCTCTTAAAATTTCATCACTCAACCCACCTGTAGCTTCTTTTCTGTAACGTGCGATAAATGGAATTGTATTTCCTTCATCAATTAATTTTACAGCATTTTCCACTTGTGTATTTTTTACATTTAATTCTTCTGCTATTTTATTTATAATTTTATCCATAGTCTTGTCCTTTCTAAATTTACCTTTACAAATTATATCCTCAAAGTTTGCAAAAATCAAGAGATATAGAAAATTCAATTTGAAAAAATATCTAAAATTTTTGTATAAATTTAATATTCATTTAATGAATAAAAAGTAATATATATAAGGTGATTTATATGAGAATATTAATAGTTGAAGATGAATTTAAAATTGCTGATGTAATAGCAAGTAGATTAAGAAATGAGCAATATATTGTTGATGTTTATGTAGATGGAGAAGAAGGGCTAGATAATGCATTAACAAATATTTATGATTTAGTAGTCTTAGATGTAATGCTTCCTGGAATTGAAGGATTTAAAATTTTGCAGAAAATTAGAAAACAAAAAATAGAATCAAAAGTAATTATGCTTACAGCAAAATCAATGTTAGAAGACAAATTAACAGGATTTGATACAGGTTCAAATGTGCAAATAAAGGTAGTTAGAGGCTTAGGTTATAAATTAGAATGTTAAAAGGAAAATAAAAGTGGAAAAATTAAATAAAAAATTGGTTAAAAAGTTTCAAAAAAAACAAGGAATGATTTAATATTCCTTGTTTTTTGTTTTTATAACCATTCTCCAACTTTCTTAATATAAATTTTTTTAACAATTTGAACAAGAGCAACATACAAAGCAGTCAATCCAATAACAATTAAGTAATACAAAGGTGGTAATATTTCAAAATGGAATGATGAAATATTATGGAATAATATTGGAGTAATTATAGTACCAATTATTGTAACCATAGTAAGAGCAGTTAAGATAGGATTTGCTCTTGATTGTACAAAAGGAATTTTTGATGTACGCACAAAATGTATTATTAAAGTTTCACTAATTAAACATTCAACAAACCAAGCTGTTTGAAAATATGATTCACTAGCAATATTGTTATATCCTAAAATAAACCAGAATGCCAAGAATGCTAAAACATCAATAATTGAACTAATAGGTCCCATAACATTCATAAAAGTTCCTAATCCTTTTGTATTCCATTTTCTAGGCTTTAATAAAAATTCTTTATCAACATTATCATAAGGAATAGCTATTTGAGAAAAATCATATAAGAAATCTTGTAAAAGCATTTGAATAGGTAGTAATGGTAAAAATGGTAAGAATATACTTGCAATAAAAATACTAAAAACATCACCAAAATCCGAACTTAAAGCCATTTTCATATATTTTATAATATTCCCATATACTTTTCTTCCTTCAACAACACCATTAAAAACAACTTTTAAATTTTTCTCCAATAAAATTATATCACTAGCTTCTTTTGCAATATCTGTTGCAGTATTTACACAAATACCAACATCAGCATTATGAAGTGATGGAGCATCATTTACACCATCTCCCATATATCCAACAACATGACCATTCTTCTTTAATATAGTAATAATTCTTTCTTTTTGTAAAGGATTCATTCTTGCAAATATATCAACATCTTCAACTTGTTTTGAAAGTTCATCATCAGACATTTTATCAATATCAGAACCAGTTAAAATTTTATCATTTGGAATTCCAACTAATCTTGAAACATTTTCGGTAGCATATTGATTATCACCAGTTAATATTTTTGTTGTAACACCATATTCTTTTAAATTTTTAATTGTAGTTTTTACATCTTTTTTTGGTGGATCAAGAAATGCAACAAACCCGATAAATACCATTTCAGATTCATCAGAAGAATTGAATATATCTTTACCAGAATATTCTCTTTTTGAAGCTAATGCAATAACTTGCATTCCCTGTAAAGCTAAATCTTTTGCATTACTATTTATATTTGCAATCATATTTTGAGTTAAGTCTTTGTGTTCACCATTTATTTTTACAGTAGTACATCTTTTTAATATTTCTTCCAAAGCACCTTTTGTAATAATTCTATAATGATCATCATGTTTTACAACAACACTCATTATTTTTCTTGTATAATCAAATGGAATTTCATCAACTTTTTCATAATCAACAATTTTTTCTTTAATATTATGCTCATTTCCATATGTAATAACAGCTTTATCAACTAAGTTTTTCATTCCAGTCCCATAATAACTATTTAAATAAGCATATTCAAGAATTGATAAATCTTCTTTACCTTCAACATTAATATATTTTTGTAAGACAATCTTGTCTAATGTTAAAGTTCCTGTTTTATCTGTACACAATACATCAATTGCACCTAAATTTTGGATTGATTGAATGTTTTTTACAAGAGTTTTCTTTTTAGCTAATGTTTTAGTACCTTTAGTTAAATTAACATTAACAATCATAGGAAGCATTGTTGGAGTGATTCCAACAGCAACAGATAATGCAAATAGAATTGCCTCTAATACATCTTTACGAATAAGTGCATATATAATAAATACTGCAATAGAAACAACAAGCATATATTTAATAAGAAGTTTTGTTATATTATTCATACCTTTTTCAAAATTTGTAATTTCTTTTTTATTATCAATTTGTTTACCCATATTTCCTAAATATGTTGAAAATCCTGTGCTGATAACAATACCAGTAGCTTTACCACTTATAACACTTGTCCCCATCAAGCAAATATTAGATAGTGAAAAAATTTCATTTGATGGTATGTAAGAATCCTTTTTCTCAATAGGAGCACTTTCACCAGTAAAAACAGATTGATTTAAAAATAAATCCTTACTTTCTAAAATCATAATATCTGCAGGAATTATTGAGCCAGCATTTAAATGAACAATATCACCTAATACAATATCTTCTGTTTTTATATTTTTTTCTTTGCCATTTCTTATAACAGTTGCAGTAGAAAAAAGTTTACTCTTTAAAGACTGATTAAACTTATAAGTAGAATAGTCTTGAAAAAATCTTATCAAAGCACTTGCAAAACCAATAGCTAAAATAATTATAGTTCCAAGAGTATCATCACCAACAAATTTATTTATAATTGCTAAAACTATAAGAATAAAAATAAATTTATCTTTAAATGAATTTATAAAAAAGTAAAACCATGAATGTTTTTCCTCTTTTACTACAATATTTTTTTCATCATTTTTATGTTTTTCTTCAATTATTTTTGAAGATAGACCTTTTTCAATATTTGAATTAAATTCATTAAGTATTTCATCTTTTGACTTTTGAGCTATATTTGTATATTTTTCAAGAATTTTCTTATCATTATTAACTAATTTTTGATTTTTAAATTTATTTTTTATAAAAAATAAACGAATCATTTATATCACTCCTTTGAACAAATTTATTATAACACAATGATTAAAAATGAAAATAATTTTATAAAAAAATTTTTATATTTAATATTTATTTAATCTTTTAAAACTAAAATACATTTAGAAAGTAAGAAATAAGACTTGCAAATAATATTAGGAGATAAAAATATGAGTAGAAAAGTAAAAAATATAATATGATAACAATTATAATTATAGTATGTATTGCAAGTGGATTTACAATAAAACTTGCTAAAGAAAGTGGAGAAGGAACAAATCAAGGAAATCCACCTCAAATGTTAAATTCAAGTGGAGAAAATAATAGTAATGGACAAATGGTAACACCACCAAGTAAGCCAGATGAATCAAATGGAAATAATTCAATAGGATCACAACAAAACCAAATGATGGGAAAAACAGACGGACAAAATGACTCAAATAGCCAAGAAAATGAAAATATGCCAAGTATGCCAGATATGCAAAATGGAGAAAATAATACAGAAATAGAAACATCATATTATATAATATTTGGAATAGAAGCATTTGTAGTAAGTATTTTAGTAATATACTTAATCATGTCTGGATTTAATAGTAAAACATTAGCAGAAACATTAAATGGAACAAAAAACATTATAATTTATATTATTTTAGTAGCAATTGTAACAACAGGATTAACATTTGCACAAAGTTATATAACAAAAAATATTTCAAGTTCAAACACACAAAATCAAATACAAAATAATATGCAAATGCCAGGAGGTCAAGGAGAAACAGCCAGTAATATAACATATACAGCTAATAAAGAAATTTCAGAAGACTCAACAATAGAAAGTGGAGAATATTCATCAACAACATCAAATGAAAATGCAATCATTTCAACAGGAGATGTAGATGTAAATTTATCAAACATAACAGTAGACAAAACAGGAGATTCAGACGGAGGAGATAGTAGCAATTTTTATGGAAATAATTCAGCAATATTAGCAAAAAATGGAGCAAATTTAACAATAAAAAATGCAACAATAACAACAGAAGCAGATGGAGCAAATGGAGTATTTAGTTATGGAGGATCTGCAACAACAAATAACTCATCAAGTGATGGAACAACAAATGCATCAAATTTAACAATAAACACAAGTGGAACATCAAGTGCAGCAATAAGAAGTGATAGAGGTGGGGGAACAGTAAAAGTAAATGGAGGAACATATACAACAACAGGAAATGGTTCACCATCAATATATTCACAGCAGATATCACTGTAAATGATGCAACATTAGTAGCAAAAGCATCAGAAGGAATAGTAATAGAAGGAGCAAGCACTGTAACAATAAACAATTGTGATTTAAAAGATAGTAACACAAAATTAAATGGACAATCAACAACATATAAAAACATATTTTTATATCAATCAATGAGTGGTGATGCATCAAATGGAAACGCAACATTCACAGCAAAAAATAGTAAAATCACAACAAACAATGGAGACACATTATATATTACAAACACAACAGCAACAATTAATTTACCAAATAACACAATTGTAAACAATGATAGCACAGGGAACTTTTTAAGAGCACAAAAAGACTCTTGGGGAAACACAGGATCTAATGGAGGAAATGTAACATTAATAATGACACAACAAAATGCAGAAGGAAACATTGTAATTGACTCAATATCAACATTAGATATGACAATGAGTGAAAGTTCTTATTATGAAGGAACAATAAATGGAAGTAATGAAGCAAAAAGTATAATATTAAAATTAGATTCAACATCAAAAATAAAATTAACAGGAGACTCTTATGTTACATCATTAGAAGATGATGACACAACATATAGTAATATTGATTTTAATGAATATAAATTATATGTAAATGGAGTTGCTATAAACTAATGAATGTGCTATAATTGAAGCGGAAAAAAGTAAGAAAAGGATATAAACAATGAAAACAATAGTATATTTAATAAGACATTCTGTAAGATTCAATAACAAAGAAATGATAGAAAGTTATAAAACTACTCAAAACGCTTTATTAAAAAATGAGAAAATAGTATTAAGTGTAACAGGAGAAAAAAGAGCAGAAATATTAAGTAATGAAGAAGAACTACAAGATATAGATGTAGTATATACAAGTAATTGTGTAAGAACATTACAAACAGCAAAATATTTATTAGAAAAACAAAATTTAAAAGCAAATATAGACGAAAGATTTGATGAAAGAAGAGTTGGAATTCCAAATGATGGAGAAGTAACAGATTGGTATGTAAGACAATATGAAGATGAAAATTAAAAACAATTGGAGGAGAAAGCCAAGCAGATGTTAGAAATAGAATGTATGAAGCATTACAAGAAGTTATAGAAGCGAATAAAGGAAAAAGAATAGCAATATTTTCACATGGATATGCAATAACATTCTTATTATTAAAATGGTGTAAATTAAATAATGTTAATAACAAGCACAAATTAGAGATTAGTTTTAATGGAAAAACAATATTTAACAAAAAACTAAATTCACCAGAAGTATTCAAACTAGTTTTAAATGAAAACAATAAAGTAGAAAACATCGAAAATATAGAATTTGCAGATTTAGAGTATGACGACTTTGACAAAAAAGAACTAGAATAGGAATTTAAGAATATAGATTTTGAAAAAATAATTAGAAAGATTTTGTAAATATAAAAAGGAATGATATAGAAATGAAAATAATATTAGCCTCAGGCTCTCCAAGAAGAAAAGAACTATTAAGTTTAATAACACCAGAATTTGAAATTATAGTAAGTGGTGTAGATGAAAGTTTAAAAGAAGGATTAACTCCAGAACAACAAACTGAAAGACTAGCATATATAAAAGCAAAAGATGTTTTCGAAAAAACATCAGGAGACAGAGTAGTAATTGGTTCAGACACGATTGTAACCAAAAAAGGTAAGATATATGGAAAACCAAAAAGTAGAGAAAATGCAATTCAAATGATAAAAGAACTTTTAGAAGGAGATAGAACACATAGTGTAATCACAGGATTAAGCATTTTAATTGAAAAAGATGGTGTTTACAAAGAATACAAAACATTTGACGAAGTAAAAGTATTCTTAAAAGAAATGTCAGAACAAGAAATAGAAAAATGGGTTGATTCAGGAAAAGCAATGGACAAAGCAGGAGCATATGGTATTCAAAATGAATTTTGTGTATTTGTTGACAAAATTGATGGAAATTATACTAGTATTGTTGGACTTCCAACTCAAAAAGTTTATGATATCTTGAAAAATTATATTGATTAAAAAAGAAAAATGAGACGAATATAAATGAATAGTTGATTTATATCTGTCTCATTTTTTTATATAATAAAGTTTTTGGAATATGCTATTAAAGCTCTAATTGTTAGCTTTGAGTGATTTGCTACTTATATTCAAAAATCAAAATTTGGTAACAAATGGAGACTATGAAGATTTGTTTTTAAAGATATTTAAAAACTTCTTCAGGATATAATATTTTTGATTTATTTTTAAAATCATCAATATCAATCCATTTTGCAGAAAATTTGCCACCTCTGTCTATAATATTATATTCATCTTTGCAATCACTATCTGCAATATCAATTGAATAAAATAAAATTAATTCATGAGCGTTTTTACCATTAAAAGTAAAGATATTTTCAGAAATACCAAGAAAATCTTTTACAACAATATCTGTATTAATTTCTTCTTTAAATTCTCTCTTTAAAGCATCAGAACTTTTTTCAAGAAACTCAATACCACCACCTAAACATCTATAAAAAGTTTGATTTTTTACTTTATCAAACTTTTCTTCTACAAGTAGTTTATTATTTTTTATTGCTAAACCTAATGCAATAGGTCTGATTTCAGTATATTTATCCATATGTAACCTCCTTATTTTTATTAATTATGATATTAAATTATTTGAAAATATTTTATAAGCTAATAAAAATAAAGTCAAGTGAAATATGGATTAATTTATAAAAATGTGATATATTATTTTTGAAAGGAAGTAGAGAATATGAAAGCAGTTGTTATATCAGATATACATGGTTCAGGATATTATGCAGAAAAAATAAAAGAGATTAATGAAAGAGAAAATCCTGACAAAATAATATTATTAGGTGATTTATATTATCATGGACCTAGAAATGAGTTAAGCCAAGAATATAAGCCAATGAAAGTGGCAGAAATTTTGAATTCTTTAAAAGATAAATTATTGGTTGTTAGAGGAAATTGTGATGCAGAAGTTGATGAAATGATTTCAGAGTTTAAGTTTAATGACCATATTTTGATGGAGATTAATGGTAAGAAGTTTTATTTTACTCATGGTCATAAATATAATATTGAAAATATTCCTTATGATGATTTTGATGTTATGATTTATGGGCATATTCATCAAGGTTTTATTCAAGAGAAAGAAGGTTTTGTTTTTGCAAATCCTGGTTCAATTTCTCTTCCAAAATGTAATTCTGCTCATAGCTATATTGTGCTTGTTGATAATAAGATTGTATTGAAAGATGTTGATGGTGAAGTATTAAAGGAGTATGAAATGAAAAAATAAAAAGCAATGGAGCAAATATAAATTTGCTCCATTGCCTTTTGACTTAGTTAGTCAAAGATTTCGCTGAGATCAATGATCTTGGCGATTTCATCGGAGTGCTCAGCCAGCTGGTTGAAGAGAGTCTTGAGCTTGTTGCTAAGCTCTTTCTTGTTTTCCTCATCAACGATACCGTTGGCTTTTGCAAGCAGTTCGTCGAGCAGGCTAACCAGCTCAGAACGAGTCTTATCACGCATCTGGACAGCATTGATAACTTTCTGAACTTCCTGAACCCATTCAATGATGTCCAGGAACAGATCATAGTTATCATACATTTTGAAGAGGACGGCCAGTTCTTTTAAAGCTTTGTAGACGTCCTTTTCAGTGTCAGCTGCGCAAAGAGTGTTCTTTGCATTGGTGATTTCGGAAATCAGCTGTTTGTAGCGTTCTTTCCGGCTCATGTTGTAACTAATCTGATACATAGTTTGCAACTCCTTATTAAATTTTTTGTTAAGGTTTTTGCCTCGAACATTTATTAGTATACCATATTATGTAAAATATGTCAAGAAAGAGGGGGAAAGGATTTGATAAGGGATTGTTAGATGGATAGCAAATTTTTGGAAAATATATACAAATTTGAGAAAATATGATAGAATGCTAGTGAAATGAATAAAAAAAATGAGTATAAGAGAAAAATAAATGTATGATAAATAGAAGTAGCACATAAATACATCATTAGTTAATCTATATAATATGAGGGGAAGAGAATTATGAATTGGAAAAAATTTAATACATTTGGCGAATCAAAAGAAAAAGCATTTGAAATATTTTCTAATCAAATTTTTAAAGTATATTGCCAAAATACATATAAAGAGAAAATGAAAAGATTTGTGCCAATAAATGGAGCTGGTGGAGATGGTGGAATTGAAGCATATGCAGAGTTATCTAATGGTAATATTATAGCAATACAAAGTAAATGTTTTTTTGATGCAATAGGTTCAAGTGAAATAAGTCAAATAAGGAATTCAATAAATACTGCAAATAAGGTTAGAAATAATATTCAAAAATATATAGTAAGTATTCCTAGAGATCTTGCAAATAAAAAGGATGGAGGAAAAGTTTTTGAGAGAAAAAAAATAGAAGACTTATTTAATGAATTTAAGTATACAAATATAGAATTTGAACTATGGGGAGAATTTGAATTATCAGATTATATTATAAAGAACACAGAATTAGTTGGTGTGCATAAATTTTGGTTTAATAATACAGAAATAGATTTTTCGAATATAATTGAAAAGTTTCAGCTGAAAAAAAATGGATATTTGAAAGAGAAATATAATGAAAAATTACATGTTAAGACTAATGTAAATAGACAAATAGAAAGAATATTAGGTGATGAAAAATATATAAAAGGTAAAATTAATAAAGCCAATAAGATAATAGAGGAACTGAATGAGTATTTATTAATATTTGAAAAATATTTGGAAATTTTAAAGAATGATGAAAAAGAAGAAATAGAAAAAATATATAATGAGCACTCTAAGAAAATAAAAGATATTAGTATGTACTTATTAGATATAATTAAATGTTTGAAAAATGAAAATAATAATTTTATTGTAAAAAATAAAAAATTTAATATTGATACGGAATGGTTTTATAATTTAAAAAAAGAATCAATGTCAATACATTATAATAAAATGAAACAAAATATAGAAATAGTAGAAAAAGTTGATGTTAATCAATTTCTAGAAGAGTGTGAAGAAGATTATTCCAAGAAAAATTTATTAATTATAGGAGACTTTGGAACAGGAAAAACACATAGTGTAGTAAATCAAATAGAAAATGAATTGAAAAAAAACAATGTTGCAATCTTGATTAGGGCATCAGATGTTAAAAGTAAAAGTTCATGGAAAGAAATTCTAACTAAAGAATTAGGTCTTTCAGAAACATGGGCAGAAGAAGAGATATTTTCTTCGTTAGAATTATTGGCCAATAGAAATCAGTATATTTTACCTAATACAGGTATAATAATTAACAAAAAAATCTTGATATGTATAGATGGGATAGATGAACATTCAGATTACCAATATTGGTATGAAAAACAGCTTGAAGCAAATGAATTAATAAAGAAATATAAAAATTTTAGATTTTGCTTTATAGGTAGAAGATATGCATTTAAGAAACTAGAAACATTAGAAAATTATAAAGTATTAAATTTTGACTATAATCCAGGATATGATGCGAATGAGATGTTTGATAAGTATATGTTAGAGTATAATATTAAATTTAGTAACTCTATTAATATAAAACCGTATTTGAATAATCCATTAGTTTTAAAGTCATTTGTAGAGCTATATCAAAATAAAAAAATAGATACTCTTAATGGGATAAATATTAATCTAGTTCAACTATTTAAAATAAAATTGGATAAAATGAACGAGGAATTTTTAATAAATAATTCAGATATTTTTTGTAGGGATGTGCTTAATAGAAGTGCAAAAATTATTGCAGAGTTTTTATATAGTAATACTAAAATATCCAAAAAAAATATTATACAGCTAATGAATAATGATGATGAATTGAGATTTATTGAAGATTCAAAAAAAGTAAAAATAATAGAAAGTATGCAAAAATACGGATTATTATATGTTGAGACTAAAGAATTAGATATGGGAATAAAAAGTGAAGTATATTATAAAGGAATGCAACCAATTATTGATTATATAATGGCTAGAAAATTATCAATGGATATTATAGATGAAAAATATGATAAAATTAATAACAAGATAAATCTGGCTGTTTTGAAATTATGCGCACTAATTCTTTTTGAAGAAAATCAAATATTTTTACTTGATATAAAAAAACTAGATATAGAAGTATATAATTTAAAAGAGGCTACTTATTATGCAATAGTAAATGCCAATCCATTAAAAACTATACATATAAAGGATAAAATATGTAAGCTAATGTTAGTAAGTTCTAATAATATGAGGCTAATATTAAATAATATTATTATACCTTGTTCTAAAATTCCAAATCATCCATTAGGAGCAGAAATTTTAAATGAAATTTTGTTAGAATATATAGATATGGCAAGTAGAGATAAAATATGGTCTTTACCAGAATTATTAAGAGGGGACAAAATAAAAATTACTCAAGATATAATAATAAATAATGAAAATCCAATTTATTTTTTAGATAAAGATGATAAACATAATGGTTTACCATTAATATATGTATGGTTATTAACAGGTGTTAATAATATGAGATTATATTTTTATAGAAATCAACTTATGAAATGGGCAATTTTATGTCCACATGAATATATATTATTATTAAAAAAAACCAGTAAAATTAATGATATACAATTATTAGAACAAATTTATGGTATTTCTATGTGTTTATGCTATAAAACCAAAGAGTCTAAAGTTGTTAGAGAGATATTGAATATAATAGAAAAAAATTTTTTCATAGACAGTAATATAAGAATTTACGATTTTCAAATAAGAATGTATATTATAGATATTGCTGAGCTAGCTTATAAATTGAGAATAATTAACCAAGAACAATTAAAAAAGTATTTACCTCCATATAAGTGTAATAAAGTAATAAATTTAAATTTAAATGCAGCAAAAGAAGGAAATAGAATGAGTGGGTATAGTGCAATTGATTATGACTTAGCGAGGTATGTATTGTGTGATCATATAAGTTATAGATTTTTCGAAAAGCATGATTATTTTAATGAAGCGGATAATGAGGTGAATTTGCAAGAGATTTTTTCTAAAGATGAACTGATAAAATATGAAAAAGAGTTTAAAGGAAATATGGAGTTTCAAAAGGCGCTTAATAGTTTTAAGAATTATACTTTAGAATATAATAGAATTTTGTTAAATTATTCTAAAGAAAATTTATATAATGATGAAAAAAATAATACAGAAAAAGAGTTTAAACATACTTTTGATAATCTTATGGAAGAGAAGAAAAACTTAGATGGAGAAAAAAAAGATATATTTAATTTGAAAAAAATAGAATTTTTAAAAAAAGAAGGAAAAAAAATCAAAAAAGATGATTTAGGTGAATCTGAATTTATTATTTCTGCGGCATATCAATATTTACTAGAATGTGGATGGAATGAATTGGATTTCTATGGAAAAGATAAAATTGATTCGGAAATAAGAAGAAGATATAATTATGCAACACATGGAACTAGAAGTTCTGTGATGTCTTTTGTTGAAAAATATATATGGTGTTTTAGAAATGAAATTATTGGATATCTAGCTGATCATATATCAATAAATGGAAATGAAGATATAAAGTATTATAATTATTGTGGGATTGATGATGTCTTAAATCCAATTACTGAATATGAGCAGAAAAATAATGGTAAGGATGTATTAAAAGATGAGTTTATACAAGAAGAAGTTTTTAAAAATAAAGAAATTCTAAATATTGAAGACATTACTAGATGGATAAAATCAGAAGATTTAAATATAAATTTAAGTAAATGGATTACTATAAAAGATAAGTATTTAGTCTTAAATAGATATGATTGCTTTATAGATATAAGGAAAAATCTTGAATTTACAATGTGGATTTCTGCAGGAATAATTAATAAAAATGATATTAAATATTTACAAGATAATATTGATAATAAACAGAAAATATTATATAGAATGCTAAATAATCCGGATGAATTCTCCGAATATACTAATGTGGATGGATCTATAACACCATTTGAAATAATCAATTTTGATTGGAATGATATAAAAGAAAGTAGTTTTACAAATATTTCTTTGTTAGATAATTCTATAAATAGATATAAAATTTATAAAACATATGAATCTGCATATAATGTACATACAGAATTTAATGAAATTCATTATAAAATACCAAGTAAAAGAATTCGTAATATGTTAAATATAAATAACAATATAGAATTTGAATATAAGAATAATGATGAAACAGTAGCTATATATGAAAAAAATAATAAAAGTTGGGAAGATCATCATAATATCTTAGTTGCTGATGCAAAAAAGCTAAATAAAAAATTGAATGAAAATAACGAGACTTTAGTTTGGTTTATTAGGATTGATAAAGAGCTGAATTCTTTAGGAAGAGAAATATATAAGGAAATAGATGAAAGAAGTAGTAGTTTAATTACTTGTTGGTTTGAGGGAAAAAATTTAAAAATTAATTATGTAAAAAAATAGAAGTATAAATATTTTTAGTTGTAAATAACATTCTGACTCATAAATAACATTCTGACTCATAACCCGAAGGTCGTAAGTTCGAGTCTTACCCCCGCAACCATTGGATAAATACTTACAGTTTCAATGACTGTGGGTATTTTTTTATGCCTTTAAATTGGTTGCAATAATGTTTGAAAGTGACAATGTTATGTTGAATTGGGTAAAAATTGGGTAAAATAAATACCTCAAACGCCTTAAATATCAATAAAAATTCATTAAAATTTTATACTTTTTATACATTACAAAAGGCAATGGGAAATCTAAAAAAATATATTTAGTTGCCTTTTATTTTTTATCGTGAAAATTTGTAATTTGTGAAAATCAGAAAAAAGTTCAAATTAAGACCTTGTTGGTAATAACAAGTTTTCTAGTGCATAGCCAGCTTTTCTATTATGAGAAAGTAGTGGATGCACATAAAAATCAAGTGTAGTACTTATTTGTGCATGACCTAATCTCGCAGAAATTACTGCTATATCAATATTTTGTGCAACTAGTAAACTTGCATTTGTATGTCTTAATCCGTGAAAATTAATTACAGGTAATCCTATTTGACCAACATATTTTACAAACCACTTGCTAATTGTAGAAGGATGCATTGGTTTGCCATCTGCTTGTACAAATAACCTATCAGAATTAGTCCATAATTCGCCGTAAATCGATTTTTGCTCTTCATACCATAACTTATATTCTTCAAGTAAAGAAATGATAAATTCAGGTATTGCAATTTCTCTAATGGAACTTTCTGTTTTAGGAACTTTTGTGAAAACTCCCATATCTGATAGATATTGACTAGAACGATTAATACTGAGTATCCCATTTTTAAAATCAACATCTGTCCATTCTAGTCCCATTAATTCGCCTAAACGAACACCAGTAAATACTGTAAGAATAATTGCAACTTTGTATTTAGTATCTTTGCTAGATAACAGTTCTAAATTTTCTAGTAATATCTTAGTTTGTTCATCATCATAAGATTTTCTTTTTGGTTTCCTAGATTTAGGTGGTTGAACACGTTCAGCAGGATTTGCCACTATTAATTGCCAATAAACTGCTTTGTGAAGCATTGCTCTTAATAATCTGTGATGCTCTAAAATTGTTTTACCAGATAAAGGCTTTTTAGTTTTTGTACCATTGTTACATTTTTTTCTAATTAACTGAGTATCTTTTTCAAGTAAATCATAAAACTTCATAATGTCAGTTGGCCTGATTTTATTAATATAAAAATGTCCAAAGTATGGTAAAAGTCTTGTTTCTAGCATTCTACAATAACGTTTATATGTAGAAGGAGCAAGTTCTTTTGAACCATAATCTCTTTTCCATATCTCAGTAAATTCAGAAAATTTAAGAGATTTACCATCAACAACTAAACCATTTTGTACTTCAGTAACAAACTTTGCTAGTTCAACTTCTGCATCTCTTTTAGTTCCATGTACTGTCTTTCTGTGTATCATTGGATTTCCATTTAAGTCAAATCCTTCAGATACTGTTAGCCTGTAACTATTTTTCCCTCTTTTTTCTATACTCCCAGCCATTACTTATTTCACCTCCTTTCAAGTATGCCTAGGGGTGGGAGGAGTATGTATTTTATGGTATTATATATTATTTTTAGAAAAATTACCAGCCTTTTTTAGCTATTTTATGCCTGTTTCAAAGATTACACTAAAATTCATAAAAGGATATACATTAAACATAAAAATACTAGATGAAATGTAATATTTTAAATTAATTAAGTATAAAGACTAAAAAAATTAAATAAAAAAATCAAAAATTTGCTTTACAAAAGAAAAAGTTAATGTTATACTTAAATAAGTTAAGCAAAGCCAAATAAAGATTAATATATTTAAAATAAAAATTAGGCAATACGAAGGAGGAATTAAGTATGGAATATTCAGTAGAAATTCTAAAGATAGTTGAAGGATGTATGAAAATGGATAAAATAAAAGTTTTTAATTATACACAATTATTAATAAAGAAGTTAAAAGAAAATGGAGAAACAAAGTTAGCAGAAAAATTTGAAAAAATAGTTGCAAGTAAAAATGAGGCAAATTTAAAATCACTAAATATGCAAACAATATATAAAGTGCCTATTGATAGTGAATCCAGATTACCGATTGCAGACAGACTAGAACCATCCGAAATTGAAGATATGCCAGTATTCTTAAATAAAGAATGTAAGGTTGAGGTAGAAAAATTTCTAGAATATTATAACAATAGAAATCAAATAATAAGTAATGGGATAAATTTACCTAACACATTAATATTCTTTGGACCTCCAGGATGTGGAAAAAGTAAGCTAGCAGAATATATATCTAAAGAAACAGAATTACCATTAATAACTACTAGACTAGATGGATTAATATCATCATATTTAGGAAGCACAGCAAAAAATATAAGAGCAATTTTTAATTATGCACAAAGTGTACCATGTGTATTATTTTTAGATGAGTTTGATGCAATTGCAAAAGTTAGAGATGACAAAAATGAATTAGGAGAATTAAAGAGAATAGTCAATAGTTTGTTACAAAATATTGATGCTATACAAAATGGAAGTATTGTTATTGCAGCAACTAATCATGAAAAATTGCTTGATCCAGCGGTATGGAGAAGATTTATGTTTAGAATAAATCTTCAAAGACCAGAATATGAAGTTAGATTTAATATTATAAACAAATTAATAAGTAATGTAAAATTAAAGAAAGAAGAACTAGATATTATAGCACAATTATATGATAACTTCACTGGTGCTGAATTAGAGCAAGTATGCAATAAAGTAAAAATGGATTCAATAATTAAAAAGGAAGAAATTAGTGTAATCAATTTTGTTGACTATTATTTAAGATATAAACATATAGTTATAGATAACTCAAAAGAGAAGATAAAGTATCTAAATAAGATGAATAATAAATTATTTTCAGGAACAAACTTAGCCAAAATATTTAATTATTCTAAACCATACATATCACAAATTTTAAAGGAGGATAGAGAATAATGAAAGAAAAATTACCAATTATAATGGTTGCGCAACGCCCAGAAGACAGTAAACCTAATACTACTAGTGGAAGAGTAGTATTTCTTGAACCATTTACAGATAAATTAAGAAACGATATGTTTATCCAATGTATGAAAATAAAAAATGATATTGAAAAAATAGAGGAAAAAGAAATTCCGTGTATTGGAAAAGTAATAATGAAAGAAAAGGCTATTGCAAAAACACATAAGCCCAATAACTTATTTAATGAAACAACTTGTCCAATGGTAGGCGGAGGTAAACTAAATGAAATCTATGTAAAGATAACTCAAAAAGGGATTGAGAATCTTGAAAAGGAAATAAAGAATACGAAAGCACAAACTAAAACAGCAGAAATGACAAAAATTGAAAGAATAGAAATGTATACAGCAGATGATGTACTAAAAATAAATTTGAAGAAAATAGAAGAACCATTAAAAATAAAATTATTTGATTATAAAGATGAAAAACAAAATGAAAAAAATAGAGAAATATTTTTGAAAAAAATAAAAGAACTTGGAATTAGCAATGAACTATCAAAGTTAGATTCTTACAAAACAATGGAAGTATATTCATTAAAATGTAAAGATATAAATAAAATAAAACAATTATCAAAATATCAAGGGATAAGGTCTATAGATATGTTTCAAAAATATTCTATAGCAAATCCAAAAATAAAAAGGTTAGATAAGATGGATTATTCTTTTCCAAAGCCAATTGAAGGAAGACAATATCCAATAGTAGGATTAATTGATTCAGGAATTTCAGAAGACAATAAAGAAATTCTGCCATGGATATATAAAAAAGAAGAACTAATTCCTAAAGAATATCAAAATAATTCTCATGCAACATTTATTGCTGGAATAATGTTATTTGGAGAAAAATTAAATTTTGATGTACCCGAAATTAGAGAACCAAATTTTAAAATTCTAGATGTAGTAGCAATTCCAAATACAGATGAAGAATATGGACCTACAGATGCAATGACTGAAGATTTATTTCTTGAGGGACTGGAAAGTATAATGAAAAAATATGCTGATAAGGTAAAAGTTTGGAACTTATCTTTGGGAACAGATATGGAAGTAGGAGATGTTATTTCTGATTTTGCAATAGAACTAGATAGAATTCAAGATGAATATCAAGTGCAAATTTTTATTGCAGCAGGAAATTTTGAAGATGCAATAAGAGAATGGCCAACTGATATTCAATATAATGACAGAATTACTACACCAGCAGATTCGATTAGAGGTATTACAGTAGGAGCAATTGCTTTGGATAAAGGTGTAGTTGATATTAATGAGCCATCCCCTTTTTCACGAAAAGGACCAGGAGCAAATTATATAAATAAACCAGACATTGTAGATTATGGTGGAAATGTCAATGAAGATGGAAGTATAGGTGGATGCGGAATTGTATCATTTGACACAAAAGGAAATTATATTGAAGGAGTAGGTACAAGTTATTCAACACCATTTGCTACAATAAAATATCAAAATATAATAAATACAATAAATAATGAAAATAGTTTAGAGTTATCAAAGGCTTTATTAATACATTCGTGTATAAATCCAATTACCAAAGGACAAGAAATTGGAAATGAAGAAATAAAGTATTTTGGATTTGGAATTCCTGAAAAAAACTTAGATGAAGTATTAAAATGTGATAATAGCAAAGTAACAATTATTATCCAAGGCAAGATAAGGACACGGTGAACACATAGAAATTGAAGATATACCATATCCAGAGTCGTTACATAAAAAACGGAAAATGGTATGGAAAAATATCTGCTACTTTAACATATAATCCACAATTAGATCCTTCTGAAGGGCAAGAATATTGCAGATCAAATATTGATTTTAGCATGGGTTTACATAGGCTTAATAGGAAAACAGGAGAATTGGAATACAAAGGGCAAGTTCCATTAGAAAAGAGGTGGGATGAAAAATTTGAATCCTCAAGAGTAGAAAATGGTTCAAAATGGGCACCGATAAAAAGACATTATAGAGCAATAAAAGGTGGTATTTCAGGGCAAGATTGGAAAATAAGATTAGATTGCACGAATAGAAATAATATGAAAAATGTGGAACAGACATATACATTAATTGTAACTATTGATAGTGAAAATGAAGAAAGTGATATTTATACAGAAATGGTAAATGGTTTAAAAAGTAGAGGATTTGCTATAAATAATTTACAATTAAGAAATGATGTACAATTAAGAAACTAACTTACAAGTTATGTATTAAGAAAATAGGGATATTTTTAAATATTCCTATTTTCTTTCATCCATTCAAGTAATTCTTCCGCAGAAATTTCATTATTATTAAATTCCTTAATCTTGGCCTTAGCAAGTTGCTTCCAGTTCTCGAAAGCCAATTTAACTTGTTCGTTATCAGATCTCTTAGTTTGCATTAATCTTCTTTGATAGTTATTTCTGTAGAATTTGATTTCTTCTACAGATTTTCGTTTTTTAGTATAAGAATTAGTAGCACCAACCATTTTACAAGTTCGTTCATTTCCATAATAGGCAATATCACAATATTTTTCAGTATTTTTAGTAGGAATAAAGTATTTTCCACAATTTTTACAAGTTTTAATTTTTATATCTTTATTTGATGCAATCTCTAATAACGAAACGTATAGAATATTAGATAAATAAGATGTATGAAAAACTGGGCTATCATTTACATCGATTATTCCATTTTCTAAATGTTCTCTAACTATTTTTGGTGTTATAGATTCAACGGCTATATTTAATGTATCATGTGCAAATTGTTGAAAATAAAATACATCAATATTTGTTGAATATCTAAAAAGATTATTCTTTATTACATATGTTAAATATTTTTCAAATGAAGAATAATTTTTATCCTCTAAATTGCCATTTAGATTATACATATAATCAATGCATCTTTTCATTAAATATTGTAATTCTTTTAATTTACGTTTAATATTTATAAAAATTGGTTCATAAGTGTTAAAAAAGTCCTCTTCTGATTTAAATAATTGTGCTTTAGGAATGTTTTTATAAAATTCCTCTAATATTGAAAATCCATAAAAACAAAAGAAAGTATCATAAGCAGTTTTAAAAGATGAAAAATTGCTATTTAGAAATCTAATTAATAATGTACCATAGCTTTCTTCAAAAGGGGCATTAAAATTAGCCGAAGTAAAGTAGATTTTGTTAGTAGCTTCATTTGGTTTAAGAATAGTGTTAGAAAATTTATTATTAGGATTATGATTAAAAGCAGTTTTATACAAAATTATAGAAGTTGTATAAAACTCTTTTCTTTTTTCTCTATTAAACCATATATTAAAACTATTTTTAACTGGAATGTTATTTTCTCTTAACACTAAAATTTCCTCCTATA
>ERZ859980.180-NODE-180-length-45929-cov-1.775799_pt1 | contig 45929 bp, 47 predicted proteins | sample MGYA00509984_ERZ859980 | MGnify/ENA primary metagenome ERZ859980 (study PRJEB30046, sample SAMN00715173) | human gut metagenome | study: EMG produced TPA metagenomics assembly of the A metagenome-wide association study of gut microbiota in type 2... | reverse complement strand
ATCTTTTTCTTTAATCAACTTAGTTGCCTTGCTCTCAAGCTCATAATTAACAAAAACTCGCTCTTGTTCCAAAATATCAATAGCTTTACTTCTAGATGTTTTTGCCAAGTCAGCAATAATATTATCTAAACGAAGTGATGAGGCAACAATCTTAATGTCTATAAACTTTTTTTCAACTGATTTTATTTCATTCAATTTAATAAGGCAAACATCACATCCGCAAAATCTATTTAGAGATTTTATGTTTGTATAAATAAATTTTTCAAGCTCCTTTTTTACAATAATATCAGCACCATCATCATATGAAATTATGTCACCAATTTTAGTTCTACTAATTCCAAGTTTTATTAGTCCGCCTAAATACACACTATAATTAAATTTTCCAATATCTTCCTTACTTAATTTAATTCTAAAAACAGAAAATACAGTATCATATTTAAAATTATTTTGTTCAAAAATTATCTTCATTTTTTCTGGATATATAACAACTGTTTTTCTATCTGAATTATCAATGCCACCAGAAAAAACATAATTTTCAAATTTAATTATATTAAGAACATTTTTTAAAATATTCTGTTCGCGTTCGTTTAAAAAATCTGTAGTTTCAATTTTATTACTTTTATTAACCATTTCAATTTTATCAAATAATTTAGAGATTAATAATTTTTCTTCTGAATTTCTATATTTTTCTAAAATTAAATGTTTATCCATGTAATACCTCATTTACAATATTTTCGTTTTTTACCCAGGAAGCAACAATACTATTGCAATCTAAACCATTAATTTGCTCAAGCTCTTGAACACTACCTTGTTTTACAAACCATCATAATATCCGCAATTTTTTATATTTACATCTATAATACCATTTTTCGCAATTAATTCATTTACTGTAGTTGCTAATCCACCTTTTATAAAACCATCTTCTATTGTTATAACATTTTTTGTTTTTTCTATTGATTCTATTATTTTATTTTCATCAAATGGTTTTAAAAATCTAGCATTAATAATTTCAGCATTAACTCCAATTTTTGAGAATTCATCTGCAACCTCTACTGCCTTTTCAACCATTTTTCCAATAGCAATTATTGTTACATCTGAACCTTCTTTTAATAGCTCTGATTTTCCTAATACAATTTTTTCATTGCATTTTAGCTTCAATTTTCCTTCTCCACCTCGTGGATATCTAATTAAAATTGGTCCATTAAAATTTACTGCAAAATTTATCATTTGTTCAAACTCCTTAAAATCTTTTGGAGCCATAATTGTCATATTAGGCACAATTGAAAAAGATGCCATATCTAATAGTCCTTGATGTGTTTCACCATCATTTCCAACAATTCCAGCTCTATCTGCACACATTATTACATGTAAGTTTTGCATACAAACATCATGAATTACCTGGTCATAAGCTCTTTGATAAAATGACGAATATATTGGAACAACTGGAATTAATCCACTTTTTGCCATTCCGGCAGCCATACCTATGGCGTGTTGCTCTGCAATTCCAACATCAAAAAATCTTTTTGGATATTTCTTTTTAAATTCTGATAATCCTGTTCCATCAGCCATAGCTGCTGTAATTGCTACAATTCTATTATCGTTTTTTGCAATTTCTACCAGTTTCTCTCCAAATACTTTTGAATAATCTTTACTTTTTGCTTTTAAAACCTCACCTGTTTTTTTATCAAATGGTGCTGTTCCATGAAATTTTGATGGATTTTTTTCTGCAAGTTTATATCCTTTTCCTTTTTTAGTAACAACATGTACTAAAACTGGTCCTTTACATTTTTTGCTTTGCTCTAAAATTTCTTCAACAGCCTCAATATCATTTCCATCTACAGGTCCCAAATATGTATATCCTATATCTTCAAAATACATTTTAGATATAAAAATTTGCTTAATACTATTTTTTATTCTTGATGTTAGTTTTACTATTTTATTTCCAACTTTAGGAATATTCCCCATTCTAATTCTTACTTTTTCATTTGCTTTTGTATATACATTTTTTGTTCTCATTTTACCTAATAATAATGAAATTCCTCCAACATTTTTTGATATACTCATTTCATTATCATTTAATACAACTATAATATTAGATTTACTTGCCCCAGCATCATTTAAAGCCTCTTCAGCCATTCCACCTGTTAAAGCACCATCTCCAATAACAGCAATGACCTTGTAATTTTCATTTAAAATATCTCTTGCTCTCGCCATACCTAATGCTGCAGAAATTGATGTACTACTATGTCCTGTATTAAAACAATCATATTCTGATTCTGTTGTTTTAGGAAAACCTGAAATTCCATCAAGCCTTCTTAAGGTTTTCATTTGATTTTTTCTTCCAGTTAAAATTTTGTGTACATAGGTTTGATGACCTACATCCCAAATAATTTTATCTTTTGGAGTATCAAATATACTGTGCAATGCTATTGTTAGCTCTACTACTCCTAAATTTGAAGCCAAATGTCCACCATTTTTCGATACAACATCTATAATATATGACCTTATTTCTTCAGCTAGTTCTTTTTTATCTTCATAATTTAATTTTTTTAAATCTTTTGGATTTGTGATGTTATTTAAAATGTCTTCCATAAAAAATTCCTTCTTTTAAATTTTTCTTGTTAATGCATTTTTTGCGCCCCACATACATACATTTGTACATTTGAATCCAGGATATGTACATCTTGCTCCTTTTGCATATGGTAATAAATAATTATAAATTTCTTCGTTTGTTTCTTTAGTATTTTCTATATATTTATTTAAAATCTCATAAGTTTGTTTCATTATTTCTAGTTGAGCACAACCACAAACTCTTTCTTTACATTTTAAAATAAAGTTTTCTGCTGTTCCTCTTTCATTTATTTGTATAAGCATTCCTTGTGGATATAAGTCTGCTAAACTGTTCATATCTTCAAGCCACATATTTTTCAGCTCTTCATTGTTTTTAATAATTTCTGGTATATAAAATTTTACTTCGTCTAAAAGTCTTATTTTATATTGTAGTGTTCTATGTCTTTGCGCTTGTGCAAACTCTGCGAAAGTACCTTCATATGTTGTGCAATAGTTTTCTCCAAATTCTTCCTTACGACTTTTTCTTTCATCGAATAATGATATTTTACGCATTTTTGCATCTGAATTTAGCTCTGGGATTATTAAATCTGAAATGCAGTCTAAAAATTCTTTCATATATGATTTTAATTTTTTATTAAATTCGTTATCATCTTCATTTTTTATGTAGTCTTCAAACCAATGTGCAATATAGTTTAATTGTCTTAAACTTACTGTATATTCCATTGTTGTAGCTGGAGTAAAAATACTAATTAAATATCTAGCATTTTCTTGTGCTAATTTTTTTACCTTTTTTTCATCTATTTGAGGATATACTTTTGAAATCTCTTTTTTGTAAATTTCTATCCATTTTTCATATACATTTTTTTCTTGCTCTGAAGGTTGCATTTTTGTGTATCTTGCTGATTTTTCTGATGTTGTATACATACCTTCATTGTTTAATATCATTGCCAAAATTTTAGGAATTCCTTCTAATGCTAAATTATATGAAGTATGGTCAAATACACTGTGATGACCAGAATTTAAAGTCATGTTTGCTCTTCTTATTGTTTTTTCTTCTGGTTCAGAAAATAAAGCCTCTATATCATCTGGCATATAACATATACCCGCCGACTTTCCTCCAAACTTTAATGCTTCATCCTTTGTTAATTTATATCCAGGATTTGTTGATGCTAATATAGAAACTTTCATATTTACTACCTCCATTTATTGTATTTTATTACTTTTTTTTTAACATTTATATCCTATCATACTGCATTGCAAAAATAAATATTTTTCTGAATATTTTTTTATTTCTATTGCCATATATTTTTAAAGCTTTACTATATCCATTCTTTTATGTTTATAAAAAAATAAAAAACCTTGCTCTATGCAAAGTTTCTTTATTTTATCACCTTTATTGCTTCTTTTGTAACTTTATTTTTATCAAATTTATTTACAAGCAAAATTATTAAACCAGTTAAAATAAATGTTGCTACATAAACCATTACTATTATTTTTACATTACCATCCATTATTTTTGAACCAACTATTGTTGATGATATTACTGATGGAAATCTTGCAAATGTTGATATTAATATGAACCTCCATGGTTTTATTGGTAATAATCCTCCTAAATACACTAGTAAATCTTTTGGTGTTCCTGGTATTAAAAATAAAATCATCATTACCAATTCTATATTTTTTGAATCTTTGAAAAATTTACTGTTTTCAATTTTTTCAATTTTTTCTTTTTTAAAGAATTGCTCTATGTATGATTTTCCATATTTTCTTACTAAATAGAAAATTAATGTTGTTGTACTAAATACTGTTGCTAGTATAAATATAGTCCCTCCGATAGTTCCATAACACATTCCCGCTAATACTTCTAATGGTTCGCCTGGAAGTACTACTAATAAAATTTGAGCAAATTGTAATGCTAATAGTACCCAGAATTTTCCCATACCCATTCCATCTAATTTTTGCTGAAATTTTATTCTTCCTTCTGGAGTTGTTATTCCCTTCATTGTTGGAAACAAGTATACTATTAATCCAACAAATAAAACTACTGATAATATTGTAAATATTATTTTTAAAATTTTCTTTTTATTTTTCATATATTACTACCTTCTTATCTATTATAAATAATTTAAATATTTTTATATAAAAATTAAACCTTTATAATTATAACACAAAAAATTAAATTTACAAATACATTTTATGTGTTATAATATTTACATAAAGTCTGAAGGGAGGGATTTTATGATATTGGCTATAGTTATTTTGCTTTCGGTCATTTTTGTAGCATCTCATGTTACATTAATTATGGCAGTTTGCCATGCAGCAGCTTTTGCTGATGACTATTTCGGGAGCCGGTAAGAGAGCTTAACTTTTACCCTAACTAGCCAAACGCCACACGTTTTTTATAATCGTGTGGCGTTCTCCTTATTTTAATATTCGTAATGTATTCAAAATAGTAATTAATGTTACACCGACATCAGCAAAAACTGCTTGCCACATTCCTGCTATTCCAATTGTACTTAATACCAATATTACTATTTTAGTAGCTATTGCAAATATTAAATTTTGTTTAATTATTTTACTTGTCTTTTTTGAAATTTCAATTGCTTCATTTATTTTATCTATTGAATCAGTCATAATAACCACATCAGATGCTTCTATAGCTGAATTTGCTCCAACTCCTCCCATAGATATACCTACATCTGCTAATGCAAGCACTGGAGAATCATTTATTCCATCTCCAACAAATGCAACTTTACCATCTGTATTTTTATATTTCTTTAATATTTTTTCTAATGCATTATATTTATCAGCAGGTAACATTTCTGCTTCCACATTTTTTACTTCAAGTTCATCTGCAATTTTATTTGCAATTCTTCTGTTATCACCTGTAAATATTCTAACTTTTATATCTTGTTCTTTTAATTTATCTAGAGCATCTTTTGTTCCCTCTTTTATTGTATCAGCTAAATTAACAGCACCAACAACAATTTCGTTTATTTTTAAGAATATTTTTGTTCCTTCTGTTTTATCTTTATCATAATCTACAAGCTCTTTATTTCCAACTAATATAGTATTTCCTTCAAATTTATAACTTAAACCTCTTCCAGAAATTTCTTTAAAATCTTCTACTTTTTGTTTATCAAAATCAATATTAGTTAGTTTTAAAATTGACTGTGCTATTGGGTGATTTGAAAAACTTTCTCCCATTACAATATATCTTAACACATCTTGCTCTGTATAATTTTTATCATAAACATCAATTTTCCTTATTTCAAATTTTCCTTTAGTAAGTGTTCCTGTTTTATCAAAAGCTATTTCTTTTATATTTTTTAATGCATCTAAGTAATCACTACCTTTTATTAATATTCCAGATTTAGAAGATTTTCCAATTCCTGAAAAATAACTAAGTGGTACTGATATTGCTATCGCACAAGGACATGATATTACTAAGAATATTAATGCTCTATAAATACTTTCACTATATGTTACCCCTTTATTTATTAAAGGTAAAAATACTGCAACTAATACTGCTAATATCAACACAATTGGTGTATAGATTTTTGAAGCTTTATTTACAAAAGTCTCTGTTTTTGCTTTTTTATCTGTAGCATTTTCAACAAGTTCTAAAATTTTATTTACTGTACTATCTTCATAATCCTTAGTAACTCTAACTTCTAACAAACCTTGTTCATTTATACTTCCAGATAATCATTATCACCTTCACGTACATGACATAATAAGCTTTCTCCTGTTAATGAAGATGTATCTAATGATGCACTTCCCTTTGTGACAATTCCATCAATTGGAACTTTTTCACCTTGTTTAATAATTATTGTATCTCCTATTTTTACTTCTTCTGGAGAAACTTGTTTACATTCTTTTTCTGTTATTTTTACATTTGCATATTCTGGTCTTATATCCATTAATTCAGATATTGATTTACGAGTTTTATTAACAGCTTTACTTTCTAGTATTTTACCAATTTCATATAAAGTAATAACCATTAAACCTTCCATTTTTTGACCAACTAAAAATGCACCTACTACTGACACTGTAATTAATAAACTTTCATTTATTTTTTTACTTGATATTAATAATTTTATTGCATTTTTTACTGTTCTATATAACAAAATTAAATAACCAACTATAAGTATAGCTATTCCTAAACCTTCTTGTATTGGTGCATAAATTCCTATTAATGCAATTACTAAACCTGCAATTAATCTTATTATTTCTGGAAGTATGCTTTGCTTTTTTATTTTTTTACTTTTTGATTTTTTATTTTCAATTAAAGTAACTTCTGGCTCTATCCTTTGAATTATTTTTTCAACCTCTTCTTTAGATAAATTACTTGTTTCATATACCAATTTTAATGTATTAAAATTAACTGTTACATTTTTTAAACTTTCATTTTTTGAGAGCTCTTGTTGTATTTTATTTGCGCAATCTGCACAATCTAAATCTTTTAATAAATATACATATTTTTTCATTTGCATCCCCCTTATTCTTCTATATGTTCTTTAACTAATTTATATATTTGATAAATATGGTCATCATCTAATGAATAATATACAGTTTTTCCTACTTTTTTAAACTTAACAAGTTTGGCTTGTTTTAAAACTCTTAATTGGTGTGATATTGCAGATTGTGTTGAATTTGTTATTTCTGCAATTTCGCCAACACATAATTCATCTTGTAGCAATGCACTTATTATTTTCATTCTTGTTGAATCTCCAAATACTTTAAAAAGCTCTGCCATATCAAAAATTACATCTTCATTTACCATTTTTTCTTTATTTTTTCTATTTTTTTATAATCAATAAATCCTTGGTCTGAATCTTCATTTGCCAAAATATCATCTCCTTTTATATGAATATTTGTTCATATATTCATTATATGCTTATGAATTTTATTTGTCAATATAAAAAAGATTTTTTCATTTAATTATTATATAGTCAAAACTTAATACTTAAAATTGACAACAGATATATTGGGAATCAGAGCAAAAAGCTTACTAATAATAAAAATATGACCCATAAAGAAATATGTCTTTTTTAATAATATTCTACATATTTTGTTTTATATCTCTTTTATTTAATATAATATGCCATTAATTCCCAAAAGTGGGAAAAGAGAACCGTCCCCTTTTCCCATTTCAAAAATATTTTGGTTTACAATGGCTTTAAAATATGTTATAATTATTTATACAAAGATTTTCTTTGTAGATGCGAGCACAGTTTTTTAAGGAGGTATCAAAAAATGAAATCCAAACGGATTGTAGCTTTCATTCTTTCTGTTTTGATGTTGTTGGCATTCTTGCCTTCAGTTGTCTCAGCAGAGGACATTGAAACAACTACAGCCGCTTCATTTTTGGCCGAATATGATTTGAACCATGACAATGTGGTTAATGGTTTTGATCTGGCTTTGATGAAGCAAAAATTGATTAATAATGAGGGCGGCTCACTGTGTGAACTGGTTTCTTTGAAACGATTCCTCATTAACGGTGAAACACAAAAAAAATTAATTGATGTTTCCGAAAACTCAGCCAACAATGTTGATATAATTGCCAATATTTGCAATGAAAATCCTATTCGGATTGACATTGAAAACGCTGAGCTTGTATTTGAGCACGAAACTCTCCGTTTTTCGGGAATCAGAAACATTGCTGATAATGTTATTATTGCCCAAGGCAAATGCAGTGATGGCAATCTGATTCAAACCTACAAAATTTTCAATTATAACAATAAGCTTTTTCTGGATGTGGAAGCAATTCCCGTACGAGCAGCTGAAGCAATATATATTGAAAACTTGGAGGTATCCGAAAAAAACACCAAACGCTTACTCGAAATATTCTCTTCTCAATACAATGGTGCAATAAACAGTGGAGATAGAGAACTTACTCTTTCCTTTACAGGATCAAATTTCACTAGTATAATTGCAGAGGCCGAACCCGATATTCCGACATCTGCTGTTGCTATTTATGAACTCCACATTAATGAGGAGTCACGAGTAGTAATTACGTTATACCAGTGCGATACTGGTTATCTAATCGATTACAGAATGTGACGGATTGGAATCAACCATAAACAACTTATTCACATGTTCGCATCGGTACCATGGAGTTTATTTCCATGGTATTTTTTATTAGAGAAAAAAAAATTCCAAAAGGAAAACTATATTATTTTTTAACATAATTCTCTATTTGGAATTCTTCACTTATTCATCAATACAATTATTTAATTTTTCTATAATTTCTTCTTTATCCATATTTCTTCCAATAAATACAAGTTTAACTGTTCTATCTCCATATTTTTCATCCCAGCTTTTCTTTATATCTGGATTTTGGGCAATTATTTGTTTTTGCTCTTCTGGACTAAATGAAGCAACCCATTCACCTGCACAAAATGCTTGTACTTGTTTTCCTGATTGTTCAAATACATATGATGACTCTGGCTCATCTGAAAACCATAATACACCTTTACATCTAATTATATTTGAAGGAAAATCTACTGCAAATTTATCAAATTTGTCTCTGTTAAATGGCGCTCTTTTATAATATACAAACGTTCCTATTCCGTATTCTTCTGTTTCACCTTCATCGTGGTGATGATGGTGATGACCATGATGGTGTTCATGTTCATCATCTTCGTCGTCATGATGATGTTCTTCATACTCTTCCTCTTCTTCATTATCTTCTCTATTTAGCTCTTCTATCCAACCAGCTGACATTGATGCTTCTTCAAAATTAAATGAATTTGTATCTAATATTTTATCAACATCAACTTTTGAATAATTTGCTTCAATTATTTCTGCTTTTGGTTGAAGTTTTTTTACTATTGCTTTAACCACATTTAATTCTTCTTCTGATAATTCATCAACTTTATTTGATATAATTTTGTTACAAAATTCAATTTGTTGAATTAATAGATTTTCAATATCTTCTTCTTCAATATTTTCTTTTACCAAATTATTTCCGCAATTAAATTCATCTCTTAAACGTAAGCTATCTACAACTGTTACTACATTATCTAATCTACAGATTTTTGGTAACCCATATTGTTCTGTTTGCTCTGATAGTACAGTTATTGTTTGAGCTATTGGTAATGGCTCACATACTCCACTTGCTTCTATTAATATATAATCAAATTTTTTTGTATTTATTATGTCTACTATTTGTGCATTAAGTCAACTTTTAATGTACAACAAATACAACCATTTTGTAATGGAACTAAACTTGAATCTTCTTCTTGAACTATTCCACCTTTTCCTATTAAATCTGCATCTATATTTACTTCTCCTATGTCATTTACAATTACAGCTACTTTATAACCTTTTTGATTATTTAATACGTGGTTTATAAGAGTAGTTTTTCCTGCTCCTAAATATCCTGTAAGTAATGTAATTGGTACTATCTTTTCACTCATATTATTACTTCCTTTCCTTTTCTCATATTCGTATATTATACAAAAAATTATGTAGATTTTCAATAGTTTTCAATAATATGGCTAATAAATACAAAAAATAAAAGGAATGTTCATGTTCAATACATAAAACACTCCCTTTTATTAGCTAATTATACTATACAATATCATTTGTTGCTTACAACATACCAGATATCTTTTATTTTTTCTTTTTTTCGGTATTTTCTTTAGATTTTTCATCTTTTTGTTCTTTTTCTTCTTGTTTAGTTTCTTTAACATCTTCTTTGTTTATTTTAGAATCTTTGTTATCATCTTTTTCATTGCTATCACTTGAACTTTTTTTATTTACTTCAGACTTTTCTTCCTTTTCCTTATTTTTTTCTTGATTATTTTCTTCAGATGTATCTTTTTTATCTTCTTTAAGCTCTTTATTTTCTATTTTCTTTTCTATTTTCTTTTCTATTTTTTTTACTTCTTTTTTTTCATTTTTTTCTTTATTCTCTTCTACTTTTTCATTTTTAAAATTACTTTTTTCTTCTTTTAATTCTTTTTGCTTTTTATTAATAAATACTCCAATTCCACATAAAACTACTATTATTAAAATTGAAATAATTACTATTTTCATAACATTTTTTGAACTCTTATTACCAATTTTTACATCACTCATTTTTAATACTGAATCTTCTATATTAGATTGAATTTCCCTATGCTCTGAATCATATAAAGTAATTTGTTTTATAGAAACCTCTGTATTTTTAAATTTTTTCTCATCCTTTACTTTAAATTTTACATATACAGCTGTATCTTCTCTGTTTTCATCATTAGAGTAAATTAAAAATTTTGGTTGTTCTTTTTCTTCTGTTTCATTTTCTTCTGCAGTGGTATTGCCTAAAGATAAATTACCAATAGACCAACCTGTCCCTAATTGAATATCAGCAGAATTTTCATCATCAGATGATGGAACTAGCTCTAGTACATCTTTATCATAATATAAATAACCAAATATAGCCATTATTTTTCCGTTTTCTTCTCCATTTACAGTTATAGCTATTGATATTTCGTCACCGGTTTTCACTTTTTGATTTTTCTGGCTATTTTCATCATTACTAAATGAATAATTCATATCTAATGTTACTGCTTCTGACTTTTGATTCACTATAAACATTCCTAAAATTAATAAAATACTTAAAATCACTACTTTTAATACTTTTTTCATTTGCTTCAACTCCTATCTTTATTAATATTTTATCATATAATTTTTTAGTGTCAAACGTTTTTTTAAATTTTTTTAGGATAGAGCATATTGTTCTATCCTATACAAATTTATATACGAAAAATACATCTATCAAATATAATATCTCTTATATTATCACAATTTATTCAATAACTTCTAAAGCATCTTTGTTGTCTGTTCCATTAAAATTGTAGTAACTGCTTGGTATTTCGCCTACAATTATAGATTCTGCTATTAAAATTTGATTTTTTATTTCTTCTGTTGTACTGTTGAACGGTGTTAGAATTGATACATTGCAGGTTATATCTAAATAAATTTGATGCAATGTTTGATTTATTCCTGCAGTTTTGAATTCTGATTTTAGCTCTGTTTCAACATTTCCTATTGTTGACATTTTTACTTTTACATATGGTCCGCTTCCAGATAATAATTTAATACCTGTAAAACTTCCTAATCTTATTCCAAAACTTGCATTATCAACATTGTTTAGCTCTTGCTGAATTTTTATCGCCACATCGGATATAATTTCATTTACTGGAATTATATTTAATTTTACCATTTGAATTTTACCTGCATCATCTTTTATTACAACAGCTAAATCTTCATATCTGTAGTTTTCCATAACTATTGTCGCTTGCTCATTTGAAATTATTGTTGCTATACTTTTGGCTTTATTAGAGCATTGTCTTTTTACTATTGGATCAATAGCCTTTATAACACTGTAAGCAACAATTATTTCAACAAGTAAAATTGCAATAACTTTAAACAATACTTTTTGTTTTTTTGGCATTTTATTATTTTTATGAATATTACCATTATTATAAAATTCAAATTTTGGAAGCCTTATTCTATTTCTAGAATATATTTTTTCCATTTTATTATGATATTTTGGTACATGCATATTTTGGGATATATAATTGGTCTCCTATATTTAATTTATCAACATCCTCAATGTTATTTACAGTGGCAATTTCTTCCATTGTACTTTTAAATTTTTTAGCTATTTTCCAAAGTGTATCTCCTTCTTTAACAAAATATATAACTAAACTACTTGAATTATTATTACCACTGTTTTCTTCTACATTTATATTACTTACAATATTTACTGTATTTTTTTGATACATATTTAATATAAAATTCATACTTATTTTTACATCAACAGTATTATCTGGCATACAAATAAAATCTTTTGAATCAATTTCTATATTTGTAGTTATATTAGAGCTTTTGTTTATTTTTTCACTGCTTACTGTATGTGTAAAAGATATCGTTTGTTCTTTTACTTCTATTCTGTTAGTTACATTTGATTCATATAAAATTCTTAATATTAATTCTCCTTCATATGATATTGAACCATTTAAAATATTTTCTTTTACTATATTTGGACATGCTTTAATACTATATATTTTATTGCTATTAATATCAGAAATATCTATTTTTTCTTGAATGTTACACATGTCTTTTATAACGTTTTTATCTTGCATTAAACTTACTTGCTCTTGGCACATTGTTATTTCTTCTTCTGGGCTATATAAATCTTGTATTAAATTTACTTCTTTATTTTCAAAAGCACTACATGCAATTGAAAATTCAATTTCGATAAATATTGAATGATCTTCAACATTATTCGGTTTTATATTAATATTTCTTATTTCATAATTAGTATTGCAAATTTCTTGATCAGATATATTTGGAATATCTATAAATCCCATAATCGGTATTTGTGCTGTTGTTGTATTTATTTTTTCATCTTCAGTCAAATACATTATTTCTACCATTACATCTGCTTTTGACAAAACTTTGTTGTAGCTTATTTTTATATCTTTATTTTTTATTGATATGTCACTGCTTAATATATCAGCCAAATTATCATTAATTGTTATTGTATCCTTTGCAATTGCAACTGTTTCCCCTTTTCCTTTTAAAGAGTTTACTGTTGTAGAATTACTTATCATTTGTATTTTTTGAGTATCATTTATTGATTTAACAAACTCTTTTTCATTATTAGAAAATACTTTTATGTTTGCCTCTAAATTAATCTTAATGTTTATTTTTCTACCATTTAGTATTTTGCACTCTATATTTCTTATATTTAAATCACAATCAAAATCCATATCTTGAGTTAATTTTTCTATTTCTATACTTTGTGAAAAATCAATTACTGTATGTAAGCCTCGTATATCATTTTGCTCATTATCTGCAATGTATATAACATATGTATATACTCCTCCATCTATTTTCAATCTGCCATTTACAATTTCTTTTTTATAGATATATACATTTCCTGAAGAATCGATAGTACTTAATATATCTGGTTTTACATCTGGAATTATAATATTTTCCTCTGCACAAAAATTATCCTTTTTTTGATTTATTATTTGATTTAGGCATATTTTTTCAGTTTCAAAATCAACCATATATTCACATTCCTTTCTAACTTTATTTTGGAAATTTTATATTTTAAAATTCACCATACATTTAGTACTAGTATATTTTAGAGCAAAAAAAAAATTCCTTTTTCAAGGAATTTTTTTAATCTATTTTTTTACGTTTTCTTTTTACTTCCACTATTTCTGGCATTAATGGTGTATAATTTATTCCATTAAATACTTGCATTTCTATTGTTCTTGTTAATACATCTGTATAACTGTAAGTAACACTTCTGTCGTTATCATCATATTTTACTACAAAGATGTTAGGATATGTTTTTTCTATTGTAGCTTCTTTTTCAAACGATTTACTCCTTCCTAGAGAACCTTTGACGATTATTTTTTGTCCTATTTTTTCTCCTATATCTGCCTTAATACTTGTTATATCATTTTTGCAAATCATTTAATCACCTACTTCTTTATTCTACAAAAATTATAGCATCATCAAAAAAAAATGTCAAAATGTGTTTTTTATTGTAGAATCCTTATTTAGCTTGTTTTTCTAAGGTTTTCAGCAATTTTTGTACTTATTTCACATTTGCATTACATTTATGTTACAGTTGTATTACAATTATTTTACTTTTATATTACAATCATTTTTCCCTTTGCTCCAATACCTCCTACAGCTCTTCTTCCATTTCTTATTTTTCCTTCAAGGTTAGACATCATTATTAATTTATTTTTATTTGTTATAGATATTTCCTCTGCAACTATTAGTGGGTCCATAAAATCTATTAAAATTCGTGCTGGTGATGATGCAAAATTTGCACCAGCAGACATTATTGCTTCATAATAACTTTGACAAGCACCTGCAAATATAACTAATTCGTTTTTATCAGAGTGCCATCTTCTTGCTTCATTTACTGATTTTACAAAATATCTTGAATTTCTATAATTATTTATATCATTAAAATTTTTTCCACTTTTTATCATACCATCATGTCCTGTAACTACTAGTATATCTGGTCTATATCTTTGTAATAAATTTCTTACAACCATTGGTTGTCTAAATTCCATTACATGTTTTACAATATAATTTAATCCTCTTTTTTTATAATATTTTTCTGTTTTTTCACTGTAACTTCTGTCTCCGTCTAAATGCAAAATTTTACCATATCTTATTACTTTTCTATTATCTATATAATTATTTGTATCTTCTATTTGTTTATCAATTCTTTTCAAATTTTCTTTTATTCGGCTTTCATTTGGAAGTTCTAAATCATCTACTGGTGCATCTGCTTCAATTCTAATTGTTACACCCTTTAATATAGCCACTTTTCCTCTATTTTCTGTTTTTACGATTTTTTCAACATAAAATAAAATATCATTTTGATACGAATTTCTTGAAACTATATCGCCTTTTTTTATCTTTTTCATATAAATTCCCCCAAAATATGTCAGCTTAGTATATATTATGATTTTTTTCTATTTTGGTGAATTTAACTGTGCTATTTATGAAGTTAATTTTTTTCAAAAATGTTGAATAAACACGTCCTATTTTTTTCGAAAAAATTATGAATAAATTACACATTTATCTACATACTAATTACAAAAGGGGGATGCAATTTATGAAATTTATAAATTACTTAGCACTTACTCTAATTATAATAGGTGCCCTTAATTGGTTATTGATTGGTGCTTTTGAATTCAACTTAGTAGAAACATTATTTGGCGGATTTTCAATAATATCAAGAATAATATATATACTAGTTGGTATTTCTGGACTTTGGGCAATTAGTTTTTATAATAGAATTGGTGATTAAAAAAAAAAGCAAAAATTATAAAATATAATTTTTGCTTTTTTAATTAAAATTCCCATATTCCTCAATATAATATTCTTGCTATTTATCTTTCTTTAGTTTTTTAGAATAATATATCAAATTATCAAAAACAAAATCATCATTATTTGTTTTTAAATTCTCATTTTTTCTAAAGAGATTCTTTATTGTTTTTTCATATTTATCAAAACCTTGTTTTACGTAAAATGGTATATTTTCTTCAGTTGTACCTACTATCATTTTCTCATATTTTTGTTTATAATTTCCGCATAAAGACTTTAAAATTTTCTCAGCATATCCTTTATTTTTATACTTTTGATTTGTAACTAAAGCTTTCAGCTCTATTGTTTTGTTATCAATTTTAGATAAAACTGCTAGCAAACAATTTCATCTCCATATTTTAATCCATAAACATCCGCTTCTTGCAAATACTTTTCAACAGCATTCCCTGAAATATTATTCTCTAAAAGCATATCTATATAATCTTTTTTATTTTCTATTCGTTTTAGCTCTAAGCGCTGTCTTTTGGGAAACTCTAGACCTTCTGTTAATGTTGGCTTTGTGTTTTTACAATTTACATATCTATCTTCTTCTGAAAATATACATCCACAATATTTTTGCATATATAATCCTTGTTCTATTGCCTTATCATGACCTTTCCAAAAGCCTTTTCTGAAATCTATGTATAAAAAATCTATATCAAATTCTTTACTTAAATCCTCCATCAATTTTTTTATAAAGTCATGTTTTTGATATATGCTATATAATAGTGTTGTTGTTACTGTATCATATCCATTTGCTTTTGCATATTCAAATGTTTTTCTCAGTCTTACTGGATAACAATAATTTACACATCTAGCATTTAAATTGTTTGCTACATTTTTGCAAAATTCATCTAGTCCATATTCATCATTAAATATAACATCTACACCCACTCTTTTAGCATATTCCTTTACACAATCTCTTCTTGCAACATATTCTGTATATGGATGTATATTGGGATTATACCAATACAAAGTTGGCTCTATTCCCATTAATCTTAGTTCATCTATGCAATATACACTACAAGGTGCACAGCATGTATGCATTAATAATTTCATTTTTTTTCCTTTCTTATAATTTTTTATTATTGTGCTTTTTCATATATATCATAAATTCCTACAGTTCCGTTTTGCGTAAAATTTTCTTTTACATATTGAATTACCTTTGTTGGTGTTTGCCAATTTATACTATAATTTGAATTTAAAATTAAATATATAGTATCCTCTTGCTGACTTATAATTTCTATTTGTTTTTCTTCACTTCCACCACCTAAATTTCCTTTGCAAAACATATCATAATTTTTGTTATATCTATTTATAGGTATCATATATACAGCTGCACTTGCATCTAATATATATACTCTTTTATCAGATTTGTTTATATATTCATCGGTTATTTTTATTGTATTCAATAAAGATGAATCTATTTTTATTCCGTAAAAATGATTTAACGATTTGTATTTACTTAAATTACTAAGGTCATCCCTATTTTTTAGCTCTATATATCCGGTAAACAAAATTATAAATATAAAAGATATAGTTTCTATAAATTCCAAAACATATTTAAAATTTATTTTTTCTATAAACTTAATCTTACTTATTATTATTTTAATAGAATATAAAACTAATATATATATTGGTACTATTGATATAAGAAAATGAATATTATCTGCAATAGGATACACCATTATAAAAGTAGGTATACAATATACTGTTAATATAAAAAATATTTTATTTTCCATTTTTTTAAATTTGTATACTATATTTAATAATACCGCAATAATTAGAATTATAGGAGCTGCTATACTTAAAATTTTTATTAATACTTCGTTTGATTTTACTAGTTCAGTATAAGAAATATTATTTGAAAATGTTTTTACTCCCAAAATACAATAATCAATAAAATCATCAAATGCCCCAAATGCTATCAAATATATGAAAAAGATTATTATAGGAATTATAATTCCTATTGCTCTATTTCTAATATTTTTTAGTACAAACTTAAAATCACTTTTCTCTTTAATAAAAAATAATTGATTTAATATGCACACTCCACATATTAACAACCCAATAGTTTGTTTTGTAATTATTGATAATCCAGATAATATACCAATTAATATATGAATCTTTTTATTTTTTTGATTTTGTTTATTGTTTTTTACTTCTAATAATATTATGCTAAGAGCTAATGTTAAAATAAAGAAATTATAATCCAAGCAAAAATAAGCCGTCATTATGTACATTATAACTAGTACTAAAACTTTTGATATTGGTGATTTTATTCCAATATTAGTACAAATTTTATAAATTATTCCTAAATTCACTATTGCAAGTATGGCAGCTAATACTCTAGTTACAAATAATTCACTACCAAATATCTTTAAAAATATTGCAGACAAAAAAGATACCAATGGAGTAATTACCATACTAATATCTTTGTATGGTACTAAACCATTTGATATACATCTTGCAAAATTAAAATTCCAAATTTCATCTAAATTTCCTAATGGTTTAATAATTATATTTGTTAATATTACTAAAAAAATTCCACTCCAAAATAATATTTTTCTTAAACTTTTCATAAAATTATTAACCCCTTTTTATTTCATTTCATATCCCATATGCGCATATGCTGCAGGTAACGGTATTCTCCCCCTTATAGTTCTTGAAATAAATCCTATTTGAATTAAATATGGTTCATATACATCTTCTATTGTTTCAACTTCTTCTCCAACAGTTGTTGCTAATGTATCTATTCCTACTGGGCGGCCACCATATTTTTCTATCATTGTTTCTAGTATTTTTCTATCTATTTCATCTAAGCCCAACTCATCTATTTCTAATCTGTTTAATGCAACTTTTGTAAGTTTTAAATCTATTTCATTATCTGATAAAACTATTGCATAATCCCTAACTCTTTTTAAAAGTCTATTTGCTATTCTTGGTGTTCCTCTTGACCTTCTTGCAATTTCTTCTGCTGATGTATCATCTATATTTACATTTAGTATTTGAGCAGTTCTTTTTACTATCCTTTTTAAATCAGATATGTTATATAGCTCTAATCTGTTTACAATTCCAAATCTATCTCTTAATGGTGTAGATAGAGAGCCAGCTTTTGTTGTTGCACCTATTAATGTAAATTTAGGCAAATCAATTCTTATAGACTTAGATGTTGGACCTTTTCCAATTACAATATCTAAAGTAAAATCCTCTAAAGCTGGATATAAAATTTCTTCCACATTTTTATTCAATCTATGTATTTCATCTATAAACAAAACATCAAATTCATTTAAATTTGTTAATAATGCTGCTAAATCTCCAGCCTTCTCTATTGCAGGTCCAGATGTAACTTTTATATTTGAGTTCATTTCGTTTGCAATAATATTAGCTAATGTAGTCTTTCCAAGACCTGGGGGGCCGTATAATAAAACATGGTCTAGTGGCTCTCCTCTTTTTTTTGCAGCCTCAATATAAATTTTCATATTTTCTTTTACTTTTGACTGACCTATATACTCTTCTAACAATTTAGGTCTAATTGATGTTTCTAAATTTTCTTCTAAATCATCTTCTAGCTCTGGTCTTATAAGTTGATTATTATCCATAATAATATTTCCTTCCTTTGTGGTTTTAATCATCTATTTTAATAAATTGTTTAATATTACTGAATTCGATATCGTTATTTCTTGCTCCATACTACTTTTGTAATACTCAAATTGTCTTTTTTGCTCTTCTTCTATATTAACTAAGTCTATTTTTTCTCCACTTTTTATATTGTACCAATTTCCATTGTAATAATAATCATTTGTTACTATTACCCCATTATTTAAACAAGCAAAATCTTTGTTTCCAAATATGTTGTTACCTAAAGAAAAATCATCTTCAATTCCAGAAACGTAACTCAATGTTGGTTTTATATCTAACTTGCTTACTACTTTATTTATTTCTTGACTTTGTACCCCCGGAATTCTCATTCCACATACTACATTTACGTAATTTATTTCTGTTTCTGGAATATTTAGTTCGTGGTCAACATCTTTAATAAATTTTAGCATTTCCTCATTATGCATTTGCATTCCATAATGATCACCGAAAATGAAGATTACTGTATCATCATATAAATTTTCTTGTTTTAGTCTTTCGATAAATTTTCCAAATGCATAATCAGCATAATTTACAGCTTCTAAATAATTTCCAAAATATGTATCTTTGTATTCACCAACATCTATGGATACTTTATCGTATTTTTTTTCCAATCCTGGTAAATCGAAACCTGTATGAGATGAAGAAGCAACAATGCTAGAAAAAAATGGTCCATCAACACTTTTTAATTTTTCTACAGCTTGTCTATATAATGATTCATCTGAAATCCAGTTATTTATTAATTCACTATCTGTCTCAAAACTGTCTATAAAATCTAAATCATCTACCTGTAACACATTATATACATTTTGTCTATTCCAAAATGTTCCTTCATTTCCATGCATATATACTGTGTGATAATCTTTTTTCTTATATATTTCAAATATATCATTATATTTATTTCCACTATATTGCGCAAAAGCCATTCCATTTTCAAGTGGATATAATGATGTCATTGCTGAATGTTCAGAATCAGCTGTTGTTGAATAACTTTGTATTATCATATTATCTATTTTAATATTTTCAGATAGAAATTTATTAATATTTGGTGTTATTTCTTTACCATTAATGCTTTTTCCTACAACAAAGTTTTGCATTGATTCTAATTGTAATAAAATTACATTTTTACCTTCTGCTATTCCTTTTAAATTATGTAAATTTTCATTATATGTTTCATTATAATTTTGCCTTAAATTATTATATGCATCAACGACATCCGACTTTGTTTTATATTTAGCAGTCTTTTTTAAATTCATATTACTTTGTACATCTAAATAATGGAATGTATATAATGTTCCTTTTTCTAATTGCATTTTTTTGTTATATCTACATTCTTTGGCTTCTGAAACATAGTTTTGAATTGTTGAACCAAAAATTACTGTCATAATAACAGTATATAAAATTGCTGGTTTCCATGTTTTTCTTTTAATTTTTTCAACTTTAATAAATTTTTTCAGTACTAAAAATAATACAATAATTAAATCTACAAAATAAAAAATTTGTTTTATATTTACTAAATCTCCAATTGTAGTAGAAATTTGCTCTGAATATTGCAAATTACTAATTTGTGCTACAGATATTAAACTTGATGAATAATTATAATATACCTCATCTGCAAACATTATTGTACTAAAAATTAAATTTAGTACATTTGAAAAAATAAACCTTGCTCTATTTTTTAGAATAAATAATATTGTTACCAAATACATAGAATAAATAAATGTTTTAGCAACAATATCCTTTTGCATTATTTCTGAAAAATATATTGTTTGCTCATAAAAAAAACACATTTTTATAAACAATATAATTCCAGTATAAATTATAATTAGCTCTGAATTTGCTATTTTATTAATACATTTTTTTAGTACATTTATTATTTTATTTTTCATAAACTCCCTCTTCTTTTTTATTTATATCAAGCTAATTATTATCTATATAATTTTCAATAATTGAAATAACATTACATTCACTTTTTTTGTATTGTTTTGGTTGAAAGTCTTTTATACTTTCAATTATTTTTCCTAAGTTTTTCATATTTATTACACACTTAACATAGCCTTGTTGCTCAAATTTTCTTGCAATTTGAATTTGATGATTATTACATGCTCATTATATTTTTTTAATCTTGGTGCTACAATTACTTTTTTACCTTTTTCTAATGATGAAATTATTGAACCAACACCACCATGAGTAATTATTAAATCTGCTTCATCTTGCAATTTTGAAAATTTATTTTTATCAATCATTTTAAAAATTTTCATATCCTTTGATTCAAATTTTGTAAAACCTGCTTGAACAACAACATTATCCTTTATAACTTTATTATCTATATTTTTTTGAATAGCTTTTAATAATCGTATAAAACTATTATTTTGAGTTCCTAATAATACTAAAATCATTGCTTTTATATGATATATAAAATATCATATCTCCTTTATAATATTTAGGCTTTTAGTGGATACCTATAAACCATCCCTTGGCTAATATATTGAGCCTCCATAAATCGCTTTTGGATAAAGCTTTAACATTTCTTTCCATTGTACAACAAATAAATTTGCAATTGGATATATCATTCTGCCTGACAAAGTTTTAGTATTTGAATTTGCAAATGTTTCAATAAATATAATTTTACTGCCAAATAATTTTCCTAAATAACATATAGGTACAGCAGTATGAGTGCCTGTTGTTACAATATATTTTGGGCGTATTTTAAAATATAGATATATCGTTTTTAAACATAAAAACAAGTATTTAAAAATATATGTAAACATTTTACTCCTTGTACCATATGGTAAGAAAAATAACTTGTCTCCATATTCTTTTTTAAAATTTTCGTTTGTCTTGTCCTTTTCAGTTATTATATATGAGTCATATTTTTTAAATAATGGTTTTAATTGTAACAATTCACTAAAATGACCACCAGTACTTGAAATAAATAATACTTTTTTCATATTTTCACATTCTTTCCTTTAATTATCCTGTAATAATTTCTATATTTTTATATCCAATAAATAATCCAGTTTCTATTACACCTGTTATCTGTTTTATTTTTTGCTCTAAGTCTATATCAATTTTATCAAATTTAGTATCTAATATAAAATTATTATTTTCTGTAATAATTGGGCCATCTTTACCTTTTGCAGCTCTTAATTCACATTTAATTGCACCTATTTTGTGCAATTCTTTTTTAACTAAATTTACAGCCTCTGGATAACATTCTACAGGGATGCTAAATTTTTCTCCTAAATTTTCAACAAATTTGCTTTTATCAGCTAATATATATGCTTTTTCTGAACTTATAATATTTAATTTTTCCTTAAACATTGCTGCTCCTCTACCTTTAATTAGCCAATTATTTTTGTCAAATTCATCTGTTCCATCAAAGCTCCAATCTGGCTTCTTTTCAAGTATTGAGGCTGTTGGAATTTCTAATGATGCACATAATAATTTAATTTCATACGATGTAGGAATTGCAGTTATTCTTATATTAGATTCTTTTATTTTTTTTGCAATTTGCTTAACCGCTAAAAACGATGTAGAGCCAGAGCCAAAACCTATAACGTCTCCATCTTTTACTTTTTCTGCAATTATATTTGCAATTTTCAATTTTTCTTCTTCATTATTTATTTGTTCATTCCAATTTGAATAATTACTTTGTATATTCCAATCCATGAAAACTCCTCCTTATTACCAATTAATTACTGTACTTCATTATTATTTTCTGCAATACTATTTTGCTCTTTATTTAATATGATGGCTTTTTTGTCTGATAAATACTTAAAATATTTTTTGATAAAATATTATATAAATTTTTTAATTGTTCTTTGCTTAAGTCATTTAATACTAGTTTTTTAGAATTATCATAATCATTACTTTCTTCAATATTTTCGGTGACTTGTAAATTTGAATTGTATGTAAGTGTAATATTATTTTTACATAATACGTCAATATTAGTAATTATATTATTTTCATTTTTTGTTTCATTTGATATTTCAATTTCTTCTATTTGACTTAAAATTTTATTTAATACATCAGATATTGATAGTATAAACTTATCTTTTAAGTTTTCTTTTAATATTTCCTGTTTTATATTAATTTTGTTATTTTCCTTGTCATTAACAATTTTTATTAGTTTTTCTTGTTTAATTTTTATGCTTGTTTGCACAAGTTCATTTTTTTCAGCGTAAACTACAATTTCTAATAATTCATCATCACTTGTATCTAAAGAATTAATATTGTTTGCTATATTTGAAAATTTACTTGAAATGTAATTTATTTGGCTATATTCATCTGACAAATTAAGCATTTTCATTTTAGTTGAAATTATATTTAAGGCTCTACTATCTTTAGATAATTCATTAAATACATCTACTAATATTTTTTTAGCCTCATTTTCACTAAGCTCTATTTTATACGAAGTTGTTGTATGTATTTTGTCATTAATTTTTATTCCTGCCGCTCCGACTTTTGCTATAGTTTTTTTTATTTGTATCAGAAATTATTAGTTTTGTATATTTATCTGTTATATAATTTACATCATCTGGTGAAAGCTCTAAAACATCTGAATAGGTTTCAAAATTTATACTATCTGGAAAATTTGTTGTATTATCTATCCCCATGTTTTGTAGTAAACTTTTTAAATTGCCATTTTTTACTGTTATATATCCGTTTGCTAATTCATCCATTTTAAATCCAACAATATTATTTTTCTTTATAAAATTACAATCGATAATATCAGTATTATCTTTTTTTAAACCAATTTTTGTAAATATGTCACTTGAATTTTTAGCATTTGTATTTGCAGATACCATATATACATTATTTTTAGTATGAATATTTAAACTACTATCAATTTTATATGAATTATTTACTTTTTTATTTTTAATATTTATTATTTCATCATTATTAAATAATTGTGCAATTTCACTATTTTTCACTGCATATTTCCAAAATAATTGCTCATCACTTTTAAGAAAATCTGTTGCATAATACATATAGCCTAAAACACCTAATAATATTAATAAAATTAGTACTATTATTAGTATAATTTTCTTTTTTTCCATTTTTGCCTCCTTGGTTTATTTTATCCTTTGTTCTACTACTTCATACATAACAATTCCAGCAGAAACTGCTGCATTAAGAGAAGTTATCTTTCCTTTCATAGGAATTTTTACTAAAAAGTCACAATTTTCTTTTACAAGTCTACTCATACCAAAGCCTTCACTACCTATTACAATTGCAATTGGCATTTTAAAATCTTGATCATAATAATAAGTATTTGTATTCATATCTGTTCCACAAACCCATAATCCTTCGTCTTTCAAATACTTAATAGCTTCATTTATATTATTAACTCTTGCTATTTTCATATGTTCCACAGCACCAGCAGATACTTTATTTACTGTACTATTTACCTGTGCAGCTCTTCTTTTTGGTATTATAATTCCATGAACACCTGCTGTCTCTGCAGTTCTTATAATAGAACCTAAATTATGTGGATCTTCTATTCCATCTAATATAACAACAAATGGATCTTCGTTTTTATTTTTAGCATCTTGTAAAATATCTTCAACATCACAATAATCAAATGGTGGAACAATTGCAATAACACCTTGGTTATTATCAGTTTGAGACATTTGATTTATTTTATTTCTATCTACTTGTGATATTACTACTTTACGTTTTTTAGCAAGTTCAATAATTTTATTTATAGAGCCATGTTTTTCACCATTTGAAATATAAATTTTATTTATATCTCTTCCAGATTCTAGTAGCTCTATAACTGAGTTACGTCCTTCTACTTGGTCATCAAATTTTTCATTTTCTTTATTATTTTTTTTCACAATTATCTCCTTAAATTTTATTATTTATTCTCATCATCAAGTTTTAGTACAGATAAAAATGCCTCTTGAGGAATTTCTACATTTCCAATTTCACGCATTTTTTTCTTACCACGCTTTTGTTTTTCTAATAATTTTTTCTTTCTTGTAATATCTCCACCATAACATTTTGCAAGTACATCTTTTCTCATAGCGGATATTGTTTCTCTTGCAATTATTTTACCACCAATTACAGCTTGAATTGGAATTGTAAATAAATGTCTTGGAATTACTGTTTTTAACTTTTCTACCATTTTCTTTCCTTTGTCATATGCCATATCTTTATGAACTATAAATGATAATGCATCAACACTTTCACCATTTACCCAAATGTCTAATTTAACAAGCTCTGACCTTCTATACTCCTTAAATTCGTAATCAAAAGAAGCATATCCTTTTGTTTTAGATTTTAAATTATCAAAGAAATCATATATAATTTCATTTAATGGCAATTCATAAATTAAAGTAACTCTGTTTTGGTCAAGGTACTTCATATCAACATATATACCTCTTCTGTTTTGACATATTTCCATTATTCCTCCAACATAATCTTTTGGAGTTAAAATTTCTGCTGTAACAAAAGGCTCTTCAATATATGAAATTTCATTTGGCATAGGTAATTCTGATGGATTATATAAATCAATTACTTCTCCATTTGTTTTATGTACTTTATAAATAACTGATGGGGATGTTGTAATTAAACTTAAATCAAATTCTCTATCTAATCTTTCTTCAATTATTTCCAAATGTAATAATCCTAAAAATCCACATCTAAATCCAAATCCTAATGCAGCAGATGTTTCCTGTTCGTATTCTAATGCTGCATCATTAAGTTTTAATTTTTCTAATGCGATTTTTAAATTTTCATAATCACTTCCATCCATTGGATATAAACCACAATATACCATAGGATTAACTTTTTTATATCCTGGTAATGGTTCTGGTGCTGGCTTATCTGCCAATGTTATTGTATCACCAACTCTTATGTCTGATAGATTTTTAATACTTGCAGCTATATAACCAACTTCACCCGCCTGTAATTTGTTTGAAGGAATGTATTCACCTGGTTCAAAATATCCAACCTCAGTTACAACAAATTTTTTCTTAGCTGCCATAAGTAAAATTTCATCACCAACTTTTACAGTTCCATCTTTAACTCTTACATATGCAATTGCTCCTTTATAATTATCATATAAAGAATCAAATATTAAACATTTTAAAGCTGCATTTTCATCACCTGTTGGAGCAGGAATATCTGTAACAATTCGCTCTAAAACTTCTTCAACATTTAATCCAGATTTAGCTGAAATACAAGGTGCATCTTGCGCTGGTATACCTATTATTTCTTCAATTTCATCTTTAACTTCTTGTGGTCTTGCATTAGGCAAATCTATTTTATTTATAACTGGTAAAATTTCCAAATTATTATCAATTGCCAAATATACATTTGCTAAAGTTTGAGCTTCAACACCTTGGCTACTATCAACAACTAAAATAGCTCCATCACATGCAGCTAAACTACGAGAAACTTCATAATTAAAATCAACATGTCCTGGTGTATCTATTAAATTAAATTCATATTCTTGTCCATCTTTCGCTTTATATAACATTCTAACAGCCTGAGACTTTATTGTTATACCTCTTTCACGCTCTATATCCATATTATCTAAAACTTGACTTTCCATTTCACGTTTTGATAATACACCTGTCATTTCAATTAATCTATCTGCAAGTGTAGATTTTCCATGATCTATATGTGCAATTATGCTAAAATTTCTAATGTGCCTTTTTCTATCTTTCACTAAGGTTCCTCCTATATGTTTTATATTTATTTCATAACTTACAATTATTCTATTATATTTTTACATAATAATAATACCATATTTATAGCATTTTTATCAATAGAAGTATAATATTATTTTTTATTTGACAAATCATTGTTTTGCTATATAATATGTGCATATGAAAAATTTAATTGTAACAGATAAATATAATAATAAAAAATTGATAAATTTTCTTTTAGATAATTTTGACGGTTTAACAACTTCGATGTTTTATAAAACTTTAAGAAAAAAAGATATAAAAATTAATGATAAAAGAATATCTGAAAATTGTTTGCTAAGAACAGGAGATGATGTGAAAATATATGTAGCTGATGATTTTCTTTATAAAAAATTAGATATTCCTATTGTTTATCAAGATAATAACATTGTTATTTTTAATAAGCCTCAAAGTATTGAAGTTACTGGAGAAAAATCTTTAACTGATTATGCAAAAAAACTTTTTTCAAATGATGCTAATACATTTGTAGAGCCTTGTCATAGATAGATAGAAATACATCTGGATTAGTTTTATTTGCTCGTAATAAATCAAGTCTTGATGAATTGCTTTTAGCTTTTAAAAATCATCTCGTTGAAAAGCATTACATTTGTGCAGTTTATGGAATTCCTAAGATAAAGACACAAAGACTTGAAGCATTTTTGTTTAAAGATTCAAAAAAATCACAAGTATATATTTCTGATTTTCCGAAAAAGGGTTATCAAAAAATCATAACATCATATACTTTATTAAAAATAAATAATGAAAAAAATGTAAGCTTATTAGACGTACAAATAGAAACTGGCAAAACCCACCAAATAAGAGCACACCTTGCACATATTGGATTACCAATATTAGGTGATGGCAAGTATGGTATAAATAAAATAAATAAAAGTTATAACTTGTCACAACAACAATTATCAAGTTATAGTATAAAATTTAAAATTCAGCCTCAAAGTGCTTTGTATTATTTAAATACACAGACATTTAAACAATCACAATTGCCTTTTGCCAATTTATTTTAATATTTAATATTAAAATTTTTAACTACAATATTTTGTTTTTACAAAATTAATAAATATATCATTATAATTTTGAAAACATTAATTTTAAAATTTTACAAAATAATTTAATATAATGAAACAAGTTACAAAAAGCTTTTTTTTGAATAAAATATGTATATCAATATATTTTTTGTGAATACTATATTTGTTCAAGAAAGGAGCTTTTTTTGTATGATTTCAATATGTTTAAAAACTAATAACTTACATTCGTTAAACTACATAGAGCAACAATTAAACCAAACTACCCTTTCTCAAATATTCTATTCACAAAAAAAATTCAAAATATACAATAACATTATAATTCATTATTCGGGAGATATGCCAAATGAATTTTATAACGTTTTTTCAGATATACTATCTAATTTGATAATAGCTAATTATGAAAAAACATTTATAAAACAACAATTGCAATTTGACTTTTTTTATTTTTCTTTAGAAGAAAAAAAACAAATACAACAGTCAACACTTGATAATTTAAATACCCAAATAAACCAAAAACAAAAACAAACAATTTTACACAATTGTATACAAGATTATTTTTTAGAAAATTCAACTTGCATATTAGATGGTTTTATAAATTTTAGACTTTATAATTATAAGAATTTTATAGACCTAATTTTAGAAAATACAATAAATGATTATGTTATAAAAAAGGAATATGCAGAATACGTAAATTTATTATCTGAATATATAAGTATTCAAGAGCCACAAACAGATTGTATTCATCTAATATATGGAACAAACTTAAAATTACTTTTAGATAATAATAAAAATGTTATAACAGATACAACAAAATCAACTGTATATTTATCTGATATTTCTTTTTCTACAAATGATTTTATATTAAATTCTATATTATCACTATTGCCTCATAAACTCTACATTCATTTATCTGATAATATTGAAGATAATTTTATACAATTTTTGAAACTCATTTTTAAAGGTAAATTTGTTATTTGTAATAACTGCAATATTTGCAATTTACATTTTTCTCAAAAAAATATAATAAACAATAATAAACAATAATCTATAACTTTAATCAATTACTAAATATAATTTAGAAAAATTGATTACTTTATAAATTATTGTTTATTACTTTTATATGTTCATTTTATATTACATATAATTTTTAATAAAATTCACTTATTAAATTATATACATTTGTATATCCCATTGAAATTAATATATTTTGCGCCTTTTTGCTTCTAATTCCACTTGTACAATATAAAACTATATACTCATTTTTATTTTTTACCTTTTTTGGGAAGTCTGATTTAACTTTATATAGTGGTATATTTATTGCACCATTTATGTGACCCTCTTTAAATTCCTGTTCACTTCGTACATCTACAATAATTGTTGGATATTTGTTTATTATTTCTTCCATTCCTTTGTAATCTATATTTTTTTCAAAACCTCTTGTATAACAACAACACCTTTTTCTTATGTTACTCACCCTCTTTCAAATTAATAATTATATATAAATTTATTTTTATTGTAATAACTAGCTATTTCGCATAAACAAAAAAATAGCGAATATAATATATTATATTCGCTATTTTTTATTTTGATATTTTATTTTTTAGCTACTGCCTTCGCTTTAGCTGTTTGTTTTAAAAAGTTGTTATTTAAGAATATCATTATTAACATATATATTGCAACTGCACCGATAATAGCAATTTTGTCTATTGGATATCTTGTAATTGCTATTATTGCCATATATAAGGCTTCTGCTAATACTGTTACTATAATACTTCCTACTACAGTTTTTGCTATTCCTAGTTTGTTAAATCTTATTGCAAAATAAACTAATATTAATACTGCTGAAATTCCAGTATATACTACATATTGTTTTGCCATATCAACTAATCTTACTCTTGGAATATCTGTTACAGACATAACTTGAGATACCTTTATTGATGATACTTCATTTGTTAATTGATATTTTTCATTTATTTTGCTATTTAAATTTTCTAATTCATCTTTTGTTATTAAAGATGATTCAATTTCAACATATTTTGCGTCATCTGAAGATTTTTCAACCTTTGTATCTTCTTTTGCAAATACTTCATTTGCAATTGCTTTTATATCATCTACATTGTAATCTTCTTTTCCTATTGAAATTGTTATTTTTTGGTTTATGTTGTATTTTTCATTTACTTTATTTTTTAAATTTATTAATTGTTCATTTGATACATCATCTACACTTATTACAACTTCATCATTATATATTCCAGCTTTTTCAAAATTTGCTTTATTTTTTCCAAACACTTCATCTGCTATAGCATGTATATCATTCATATTAAAATCCGTACTAATTGGAACAGTAATTGCTTTATGTGCTCTGTATTTAAAGTTTACATTAAACCCTTTTAGTGCAACAACTATTATTCCAATAATTGTGATAATTATTGTTATCAAAAATAACTTTTTCTTCATTCTCTTTTACACCTCTCCCACAATTATTTATCTATTAAAACTTTTGTAATAATTATATTATATATAAACATTACTATTATTCCCAGAACATTGTCATTCCTAAAGTTGCTAATTGTAAATATGGAGCACAACAAAATACTATTGCTATTATAATAACTGGTATTAAAATATTAAGTAAGTCAACAAAGTTTTCCTTAAATGTTTTATCATTTTGTAATGTTCTTAAAATTAGCACATAATTAGATACTACTATTGTTGCTAATCCTAGAATTCCAAATAATGTTATTTCAACATTTGTATATCTTAATACTAGTAATATTGAAGCTACAAGTCCTACTAATGATAGTACTGGCAATATTGCTTTATTTTTTAATTTAATTATTGCATATATTAGCATTAAAGCACCTATAATAATTGCTACAATAACAATTGTTTTAATATTAATATTTGATGATACTATTGTAATTGAATCAGATTGATATTCTACTGGAATAGACCCTGTTTTTATTATAGAAACTAGTACTTGTGCACTTTCATAATTTTTTTGTAATTCTTCTCCTTCAGTACCTTGTCCTAAAACTAGGTCTAATGCACCATTTTTAGCGCTTGATACAAAATTTGCTGCTGTATCACTATATAAAGTTTCATCATCTAATGTGAAAGCAAATGTTGCTTCTTTTTCATTTCCTTCACTATCTGTATAATTTGTGTTTGCATTTTTAAATATATTTTTTGCATCTTTTGTGAATTCTATATTTAATAATATCATTGGTGTTGAATAATTTGTTGAATCTATTTTGGCTGATGCATCTTTAAAACCATTTGAATCTACTAATACTTCGTTTGTACTTTGATTTTTTATTTGAGCTTTTCCTTTTGAAACTAATTCTGTTATATAACTAGAATCCATTGAAGTTGGTACTTCTATAACTACACTTCCATTTTCTTCGTTTAATCTTATATCATACTCATCAGATTTTAATGATGCTAATCTTCTTTCTATTATATTTTTTGAATTTTTATAATCTTTCTTTTTATCTTCTTCTGATTTTTCTTCTGTTTTATTTTCTTCTGTTTTATTTTCTTCTGTATTTGTTTTTTCTGTATTTGTTTCTTCTGTCTTGTTCTCTTCAGTACCATTTTCTTCTTTAGTACTTTCATCATTATTTTCTGTTTCAGATTTTGTGTTTTTGTCTGTTGTATTTTCTGAATTTGTTTGCTCTTTTACAGAAAAAACTGCTACTTTTCTTTCTTTAAAATCTTTGCCTAATGAATAATCCTTTACTAAATTTTTTCCTTTGTATACACCTACAAATGATACTAAGGATACCAATACTACAAATAACATTGCTAATGTAATTTTTAATGTGTAATTTTTTTTCACTTTGCTTCCTCCTTTTTATCCTTCATATTTATAATAAATTTATATCATTAATTGCTTTATAAAGCTAATGTATAAAATTACTAAGTATGGTATTTGGCATAACTTTATTAATGTCCTTACATTTTTAAATTTTATATTAAAACATAAAAAATATCAACTATATTTTACAAAATTTTGATATTTTATAAATTCAAATTTAATTACTTTTTATCTTTGATGTTTTATGTTTACACCAATTATTCCTCCTAATATTCCAAGTACACTTCCCGTAATTAGCATATATATTGTTTTTGAATTTATTGAAAAGTCATTATTTACAAAACTAGATGCCAAATATAAAATTATCATATATATTACAGAAATTACTATTCCATTAATTATTCCGTATTTTTTTAATTTTATACTTGATATTGATGTTCCTATTAATAAACTAACTCCAGAAATTATAATTATTATAGTATTTATACTTTCTTCTTTAATATTGGTTTTAACTAATAACCAAGAAAAAATAAGTATCGAAACTATACTTATTGCTATTGCTATAATTGTTCCCTTACACATAGATTTTAATGTATCCATAAATACCTCCATAAAAAAATATTTTATCTATATAAAAATATTATTTATACATATTTTTTAGAACACTATAACTATATAAATATATAATAATTCTGTTTAATTAATAAAAAAGCACAAAAATATTATACAAATATGTTTAATATTTTTGTGCTTACTTTATTAATCTTGAAAATCATATACATCCTTAAATTTTTCTTTAAAAATTGCATATACAGTTTGTAATGTTTTTTCGTCTACACTTAAATATTCGTCTTGGTCGCCTTCTGTTTCTTGAACTCTTAAAATTACAACTTCTTCATTATCATTATCAACTGGATATAGTACTACATAATTTTCATTTTCTAGCTCTATTAAATCTAAAAATTCGAATTTTATTTCATTTCCATCTTCATCTGTTAAAGTAAATAATTCATCATCATCAGTTATTAAATCTTCTTCCTCTCCAAAAAAATCCTTACTCATTATATATTCTCCTTTCAATTTATTTTCTTTAGATATGTTTCTAATATATATACTGCAGATATAGTATCTACAATACTTCTTTTTTTATGTTTATTTACATTTAAGTAATTCATTGTTTTATGCGCTTCTACAGTGGTTAATCTTTCATCTATTGTTTCAATTGGTATTTTTCCAAATTTACACTTCATTTTATGTATAAATTTTTCTGTTACTTCTGCTCTTTCAGTTTTTGTCCCATTCATATTTATAGGCATACCTATAACAATTGTTGTAACATTGTATTGTTCAATTAGCTCTTCTAGTCGTTTTAAAACTATTTTATCACTACCATTACGGTTAATTGTTTCTAATCCCTGTGCAGTTATTCCTAAAGGGTCTGTTATAGCTATTCCAACTCTTGCATCACCATAATCAATTCCTAATATTCTCATTTTATTCTTCAAGTCCTATATAAAATTTTACCATTTTTTCAAGTAGTTCATCACGTTCTACTTCTCTAATTAAATTTCTTGCATTGTTATGACTTGTAATATATGTTGGGTCTCCTGATAATATATATCCAACAATTTGATTTATTGGATTATACCCTTTTTCTTTAAGAGCCTCATATACACTTTTTAAAATTTCTTTTGTCTTTTGATTTTTTTCTCTTTCAACATAAAAACTTACTGTTTCATCAGTCGCCATAATATACCTCCTTTATAAACAACTTATATCACTTTCACCATTAGCGGCAGAATCTAAATAATTTGATAAACTGTTTAGTACCTCTTCTAATGAAGTTTCTTTGTAATATGTTGTCATTGCAATATTTAATTTTGGAGCAATAGCTAATCCATTCATTTTTTCGTTTAAACTGGCAATTGTTTTTACTCTTAGCTTTTCTACAGTATTTTTTACATCTCCCATGAATTTTTCTACACCTTCTAAGTCACTTCCTGAGAAAACTATTGATAATTCATCTTCAGAATATTTTACACAAAAATACTCTGGTGACAAACTCGTTTTAAAAAATTCCGCTACCTTTCTTAATACTGAATCAGCTGTTCTTTTGCTAATTTTATCTTGAATTTGTTGTATGTTTATAATTTTTATTAATGATACTATAGATGTTGGATATTTGTCAATTGTTTTTCTTGCTTGTCCGTATAAATATTCATAAGTTTCTAATCCTGTTATTTTATCTTTTTTTGCTAAATTTTCTAGTACTCTTTGATTTTTTATACACTTTATCGCAGAAAACAAGTTATTTTTTATAACATCAAGTATTGTTGTATCTATTTTGTCAAATTCATGTGGCTGGCTTCCTTCAATTAGCCAATATCCCATATAAACATTATTTACATACATTGGAAAAAATATTGCAGATTTTGCTCTTTCAAATTCCATTTCTAAATATGGTAATTTTTCACCTTTATTTACAGTAATATATTTAGGAATAGCATTTTTAATGCTTTCCTTAAATATATCAATTTCTTGTAAATTTTCAAATGTATGCCAATGTTTTTCATTAACATTAGATGCTTCTATTCTGTATCTTAATCCATCGAATATTACAATTGTCGAATATTTGATTTCATATTTTTCTATTAATATTTCATTAATTTTATTAATTTTTTCAGATGAAGAAGTTAAATTTTCACCAAGTACTTTCATAAAATCTTGTATTACACTTAAAGAATTTACTTTTTGATTAGTATTTTTTAATTTTTTTAACTTTTCATTTAATGTATATGTTTTAGTAAACACTATCGCAATTACACCTAATAGCAACAATATTATAATTAATAATATTATCATTCCAACATTCAAAAATATCACCTACCATTTTTAAGATTACTTATTTTCTTTTTTTATTATTCATTGGATATACTATTTTTGCTAGTTTATTAAAGCTATTTATTAAGCTCTTTGAATATCCCCTTATTGTTAACTTACATTCAACTAATTCATCTAAATACTTAGAATAATTACGTTCCTCAAAAGGAATTGTTAAATATCCTATTTTATCCCTATTAAACAAATCTAACTGATATGTTGTATCTGGTGAATTATATACAGACATTGCTGATATAAGTATTTTTTCATTCAATTTATTTACCTTTATATCTTTATTTATTAAAACTCTTAATTTTCCCTCATTTAATTTATTGTTCATTTTTAATTTTTTCATAAATGATGTTAAAGGTTGTATTGTTAAAACATCTAAAGTTTGTACTAAATAGATTTCTTGTGCAATTTCGAAACATTCTAAATCTGTTTCTAAATCACAATCTAATAATATTAATGAAAATTCATTTAATAAAGTTTTTATTGCACTCTCTTTATTTTCTAATTCAGAATCTGAATTTGGTAATGATGTATAAACAGTTAAATTTTTATTTACTTTTATACCATCTGAAATTCCGCTTTTTAATTTTTCAAAGCATGAATATGCAATACCTCTCAATCGCTCTTCGTTTTCAGTGTAAATATAATATGCATTTTTATTTTTTGTTAAATCTAATATTGCAACTTTTATTCCTTGCTCTGATAATAATTGTGCTAAATTATTTACTATAAATGATGTACCATTTCCATGAGCTCCAACAAATGCAGCTATATTTTTGCCTTCAGGAATACTTACTGATACACTATTTCCATCTTTTTCTTCGTTATTATTAAGTGTTTTATTATTTGATACACTATTAATTTCATTTATTTGTTTTGATATATCATAATTAGGTATATAATTTTTATTTCTAATTCCACTAAATTGATTACTTGTATTACCTATATTTTTGTTATCATCAATTTTTAACTCATCATCATCTAAATTTAATACATCGTCATCACTAAGCTTAATTCATCATCTGAGTTATTATTTGTATTAGTATTTTGAAAATCTAGGTCATCATCTTCATCTACTGTAAATTCGTTGTTATCATTTTCATCATCATACTTATCTAAATTCAAGTCGTCATCTTCATCGTCAATATTTAAATCTTCATTTTCATTATTATTGTTGTTGTATGAATTTAAACTGTTGTCTTCTTCATCGTCCAAATCTAGATAATCGTCATCATCATCTAAATTTAAATCGTCTTCTTCCTCTTCATTTTTAACTGTATTTACGTTATTGTCTTGTTGATTATCTAAATTTAGATTGTTATCATCTTCATCATCGTTTTCGTCCCAACTTAAATCATCATCTTCATCATCTAAATCTAAGTAATCATCATCATCTTCTTCGTCTTCTTGTTTTTCATCATTTTGGTCTAAATTTAAGTTATTAGTATTGTCATCATTTAAGTCTAAATCATCATCCTCTAAATCTAGGTTGTCATAGTCATCTGGGTCGAATTCATCATCTTCTTCATTGTTGTTTTCATTTAAATCTAAGTTTTCTTTTTTGTTATCTTTGTCTAAATCTAAGTCATCGTCGTTGTCTTCATCTAAATCATCATAATCATCATCATCGTCATCTTCATCTAAATCTAGGTCATCATAATCGTCTTCATCTTCGTCTGAATTTAGGTCATCATAATCGTCTTCATCTTCATCTGAATCTAGGTCATCATAATCGTCTTCTTCTTCATCTGAATCTAGGTCGTCATGTTCGTTATCATCTTCATATAAATCTAAGTCATCATGATTGTCATCATCTTCTTCATTTGAATCTAGGTCGTCATAATCGTTTTCATCTTCGTCTAAATCTAGATTATCATAATCATCATCGTCCTCATCTAAATCTAAATCATCATAATCGTCATCGTATTCATTCTCATTTTTATCGTTATCGCCATCATCTTCTTCGTCTAAATCTAGGTCATCATCGTCTTCTCTATTGTCTTTATCGTCATTATTTTCTTCTTCATCATCAAAGAAATCATCGTCTAGGTCATCGTCTTCTAGAGCATCTAAATTATCATTTTTTAACTCATTATTTGTTGCATCTGTAGATTCTAAATCTTCTTCTAGTTCAAAATCATCATCTTCCAAGTCATCCAATTTATCATATTTTTCTTCTTTTTTTGATACTTTATTTTGTTTTTTATTAGGTACTGCCACTTTTTCTGCTTTATTGGTTACTTTCTCTGGCTTATCATCTACTTCTTCTGTTTTATTAACAGCCTTTTCTAATTTAGTACTTACTTTTTGTGTTTTATTTATAGTTTTTTTAGTTTTTTCTGGCTTTTTGTTTACATTTTTTGATTGCTCTTCTTTTTGATTTTCTTTCTTTATAGTTTGCTCTTCTTCTAAACTAACTTTACGAGGTCTTCCTCTTTTTCTTTTTACTACTGGCTCTTCCTCTAATTCATCTTCTTTTGGTTGTTTACGAGGTCTTCCTCTTCCTCTTTTTGTAGTTGTTTCTTCTGTTGTTTCTGTAACCTCATTGTTTACTGTCTTTTTACTATTTAATGCTTTGTTGGCCTTCTTTGTATCTACTATTTTATTGTATCTAGTGCTATTATTTGATAATATTTTTTTGGCTCTAGCAGATAATGATTTTATAAGAATATCTAAATCGGATTTACTTAAAGTTGAATATGCTCTTTCAAATTTTTTTACATATTTTTCGTCTGATAAACCTGTTTGATTTAAATAATTTATTACCTTTTCAACTTCACTTTTTTCATTAGATTGCTTATCTACGCTTTTGCTTACTGTTTTTTGTACCCTTGTGCTTTTGGTGTTTCTTGTATATTGTAATATTCCTTTGCTTTTTTACTATTTCTAGGTTTCTGCATTAATTCATATAATTTTCTTTTAATTTTATCTTCACTTAATATTCCATTATATATATTTAAATCAAATAATTGTTTTTTTATTTTATCGTTATTTGATATAAATATTATAGGAATTGATTTATTATTTTTATTAATAGCAGCTTTTCTTATTGAGTTTAAACGGCTTAAAATTAATTTATTTTTGTTTTCACTTTTATTAATTTTCTCATCAATATTATCACTAATTACTATTCTATCATAACTATTATTCTGTTGTAATTCTCTTAAAATTGCAGTAAAGTTTTTTACTTCTTTATATAACAATTTTTTGTTATAATCTCGTTGATATTTACGTGCTATACTATCAACAATATTATTATCATCCCTTATTGCAAATAAAACTTTCATTTGTACTACCTCCGTTTTCTATTTTTATGTTAATTTATTTTTGCCCATTTAATTTTCTAAATATACCTCTTCTATTAACTTGATTTGGTATTATTACATCCGAACTATCAACTCCAGAATCTTTATCTAAGTCTCTACTTACAAAATTATTTTCTGCTTGTTGAACTTGTCTTTTTACACTTACTTTTGAATATTTCTGATATTCTTTTGAATTATCTTCAAGTATTATTCTTACATCAAGTGGTAACTTTTTTATAATTAGTTGAATTTGCTCATCTGTGTATTCTCTTGATATTTTTGCAAATCCTCTTACACACTTTTCAACCTTATCCTTATTTATATTAAAGAATTTTAATATACTTAATAATTCTTTATCACTTATTATGTTTTCATTATTTGAACTAGTATATTTAACAGCTGTTGGGTCTATATTATATAAAACTTTTGCCATTCTTTTATTTCTTGGTTTTTCAATTAAAGCACATACATTTTGTATTGTTCTTTCTCTTCCAAATAACATATTATATACACCTAATACAAATAACTTTGAAACAATAGAATCTCTTTTGCTTCTTCTATCACTACATAATAGAATAATTGGTATCCCTGTTCCATCATCTTTATATGCTTCATCTGTAATCTCATCTATACGTTTATATAAATTAAAATCTTCATTTTCATATGTGTCATTTAAAACCTTTTCAAAATCTTCACTAATAATAATTCTATCATATTTATTATCTCTGCTTTGTCTAATTTCGTTTATTATTGCATCATAATAAAAAACTCTTTTATATGATATTATTTTTTTGTATTCCTTTTGGTATTCATTACATATTACATCTACAATATCACCTTTGGAATCTTCACTATTACTAACTGCAAATAGCACTCTCATAATCTTTTCTCCTTATCTTTATGTTAATCTGTTGATTTAACAACCACAGCAAATATTAATGGTAAAATTTGACATATAATTATTATTGTAACAGCTGCAATCATTGAATTAAATCCTTTATCCCTTATATCTAAACGTTTCTACCTATTACATATTCAAATATTGCACAAAAGGCAATTCCAACTAGTCCTATTGGTATACTATATACTTGTACTAAATGTAATATGTAAGCAACCATACCATATGTATCTGAACCATACTTAGCCTTATAGTCATCCATTGTTTTTAATTGGCCATCTTTTATATCTACTAATGTAGATGCTGCACTTTCTTCTTTAGGTAATTGATTATTAGTTATTGTGTTATTACTTATTGTATTATTTGCATTTTTACTAGTATTTACTTCTGTTGCATTTACAGTTACAGTAGTAATTAATAATATAACTATTGCAAGTATTATTGTTACTTTTTTCTTTAATTTATACATTTTTTCTCCTTTCATAACTACATTTTGCATATTTTTCAACTTATTATATAATACACTACAATACATAAAATATCAAGAAAATATTTCCATTTTATTAATTTTAATATATTTTTTATTAAGAAAAGAAAAAAGTCATAATATACCTATTTAGTATACTATGACTAAATTTTTTTATACAATTTTTATATTTTTTACGCTGTTTTTAGCTCTAATCTTAATTTATCTGCAATCATTGCAATAAATTCACTATTTGTAGGTTTACCTTTAGCTGCATTTACTGTGTAACCGAATATACTTTCTACGGTATTTTGCTCTCCTCTTCCCCAAGCAACTTCTATTGCGTGGCGAATTGCTCTTTCAACTCTTGATGGTGTTGTATGATATTTTTGTGCAATTTCAGGATATAATTGTTTTGTTATTTGGTTTATTATGTCAATATCGTTTACAACCATCATTATAGCTTCTCTTAAATATTGATATCCTTTTATGTGAGCTGGAACACCTATTTCATGTATCATATTTGTAACTAATGCTTCCAAATTTTCTTCATTTTTCTTTTCATTTGGAGCAATTTCTATGTATGAAGTTTTTATTTCACGACTTGTATATGGTATTTTCGATTGAACCGGTTGAAAAAACTTTAGCTCTTTTATTCTTTTTATTAATACACTTATTTCAAATGGTTTTACTATATAATATTGTGCACCTAAATTAATAGCTTTTTGTGTTATTTTATCTTGACCAACAGCAGAAAGCATTATGCACATTGGCATCTTTTCAATATTGTTTTCTTCTAATCTTTCTAATACTCCTAATCCATCTAATCTTGGCATTATTACATCTAACAGTACAATATCTGGTTCTAAATTTTTTATCATATCAAATGCATCTACTCCATCTCTTGCTATACCTACTAATTCTAAATCTTCCTCAGCATTTATATAACCTGCCAAAGTTGCAGAAAATTCACTATTATCATCTGCAATTAATACTGTTATTTTCTTATTCACCCTAAACCCTCCTAATCATCTTTTTACATTCAAATTATACTTTCTTTTTTGGCAGTTTGCAATACAAAATGGCGGATTTTATGGGTTTTCGTGCCCTTTTAATCGAGTTTATTCGACATTTTGGAGATGTTTTTTTGTCGAATTATGTCGAATGTCATAATTTTAAAATTATTTTGCTCTCTAAACTCAATTTCTAATCTATTTTTTTCAGCATCATTCACTTCTATTTTACAAATAATGAAATCTGAATATTCAGAATTTATTATATTTATATTATTTTTATTACAATAATACTTAAATTTTTCAAAATCAGCATATGGCAATTTTATTTCAGCTTCATATCCAGGCTCTTGTTCGACTAATGTAGATTTTTTTATTGCCTCTTTTAATGAATCCGAATATGCTCTTACTAATCCTCCTGTACCCAATAAGATTCCACCAAAATATCTTGTTACTATTACAACTACATTGTATATTGATTGTTTTTCTAATATTTCTAACATTGGAGCTCCTGCCGTTCCACTTGGCTCTCCATCATCACTACATTTCTTTTGTATTTCATTTCCATTTAATGTTATATATGCAAAGCAATTGTGTTTCGCATCATAGTATTTCTTTTTTACTTGCTTTATTTTATCTTCTGCTTCTTGTGGTGTTTCTACATAAAATAAGTTTGCTATGAATCTTGATTTTTTTTCGATTATTTCAGCTGTTGTATTTTTTTCTAATATTGTCTTAAATTTTTCCATAGTGTTCTCCTTTTAATTTAATCCTGCAGTTACTCCTGTCGAATATGCTATTTGTAAGTTGAATCCTCCTGTGTATGCATCAACATCTATTATCTCTCCAGCAAAATATAGGTTATTTATTAATTTTGATTCCATTGTTTTAGGATTTATTTCTTTTATATTTATTCCTCCAGCTGTTATTATTGCTTCTTCAACTGGTCTAAACCCACTTATTGTTATGCAAAATTCTTTAATTATTTTTAATAATTGCATTCTTTCTTTTTTAGATATTTCATTTACTTTTTTATTTGGATTTATCCCTGATAAATGTATTACTGGATCTATTAATTTTTGTGGTAATAGTTCATCTAAACTATTTCTGAATAGTTTATTTTTTTCTTTTTCAAAATCTCTTAAAATTCTTAAATCTAATTTTTCATTACTTAATGCTGGTTTTAAATCGATTTTTAGTATTATTTTTCCCTGTTTTAGTAATTCGTTTATATTTTTGTATCTTATAATATGTGCAGAGCTACTTAGTATTGTTGGTCCAGATATTCCAAAATGTGTAAATAACATTTCTCCAAAGTCATCATATATTACTTTATTTTTTTCAATATCTTCAAATTGTATTTTTACATTTTTTAAACTCAATCCCTGTAAACTTTTACATAACTCCTTAGAATTTTTGTAGCCTTCTAAATTTATTTTTTCAATCGCAGAATTTTCGTTGGCTACAATCGGTATTAATGATGGTTTTATTTCAGTAATTGTGTGCCCTAATTTTTTTGCCATTTCATATCCATCACCAGTTGAACCTGTTGTAGGGTAGCTTTTTCCTCCTGTTGCTAAAATCACTTTGTCTGCATTTATTGTATATTTATTGTTATTAAAAGTATATTCTACTCCTGTTACAGAGCCATCTTTTACTATAATTTGGTTTACTGTCGAGTTTGTATATATTTTAACATTTAAATTTTTTAGCTCTTCATAAAAAGCATCCAATACATCTTTTGATTTATCGCTAACAGGAAATATTCTATTACCTCTTTCTTCTTTTACTTTTACATTATGCTTTTTTAGTAAATTAATAATATCTTCATTTGTAAAATTTTGAAATGCACTATATAAAAATCTGCCATTTCCAGGAATATTTTGTATAAATTCATTTATGTTTAAACTACTTGTTATATTACATCTACCTTTTCCTGTTTTAGTAATTTTTTTCCTAAACTATTCATTTTTTCAATTAAAATTACATCATTTCCGCTATTTTTTGCAGAAATTGCACTCATTATCCCAGCTGGTCCTCCACCAATAACAACAACCTTCATTTTTTTCAATCCTTTCAAAATTCAATAAATGCTCACTTTATAATTAAAAATGAGCATTTTGTTATTTTATATAATTATAATATTTGTGAAATTGCTCTCATTACACCTAATTTTCCATATTCATAAGTTAATCCACCTTGCATAAAAGCAATATATGGTGGTCTAATAGGTGCATCACAAGAAAGCTCTATTGAAGAGCCTTGTGTAAAAGCTCCTGCTGCCATAATTACTTGATCAGTATATCCTGGCATATCCCAAGGCTCTGGTATTGAATTTGAATCAATTGGTGAGCCCATTTGTATTCCTTGACAATATTTTATTAATTTTTCTTTATCACCAAATTCAATAGTTTGAACTATATCTGATCTTTTTTCATTAAATCTAGGAACTGGTTTATATCCCATTTCTTCAAGCATTTTACTTGCAAATATAGCTGTTTTTAAACTACTAGCTACAACACTTGGTGCCATAAACAATCCTTGTAATATATATTTATTTATTCCCATTGTAGGACCAACTTCTTTTCCTAGTCCTGGAGCAGTTAATCTTTCAGCTGCAAGTTTTACAAGCTCTTTTTTACCTGCAATATATGCGCCATTTGGTGCAATACCTCCGCCCAAATTTTTTATTAAAGAGCCAACCATAACATCTGCTCCTAATGCCAAAGGTTCAACTTTATCAACAAATTCTCCATAGCAATTATCTATCATTATAATTACATTTTTATTAACAGATCTAATTGCTTTTATTACTTTTTCTATTTTATCTAGTGTTATACTTCTTCTTAATGCATAACCTCTTGATCTTTGAATTTCAATTAATTTTATATCATTTTTAGAAACTCTGTCAATTATTTTATCATAATCAAAATCATCATTTATTAAATCAATTTGTTCATATTTAACTCCATATGATTTTAAAGAACTATCATTATCAACAATACCAATAACTTCATCTAATGTATCATATGGTTTTCCACATATACTAAGCATAGTATCATTTGGTCTTAAAAAAGCAAATAATGCTACTGTAAGAGCATGTGTTCCAGATATAAACTGTCCTCTTACTAAACTATCTTCAGCACCTAGCACTTCTGAAAAAATATTTTCTATTGTATCTCTACCAACATCACCATATCCATATCCTGTTGTACTATTAAAATGCATATCTGATACATTATATTTGTTAAATGCTTTTAATACTTTTAATGAATTTAATTCACAATTTTTATCAATTTCATCAAATATTGGTAGTAAATCTTTATTAATTTTTTCTGCTAGTGATATTACTTCTTCTTTAATTCCAAATTCTTTATACATAACTATATCCTTCCTTATTTTTTATTATCATTATTTTTTAAGTCTTCATCTTTTATTACATTTTCAGTACTTTTCATTATTGCTTCATTAGTATAATAAGGCTCTCCATAACCCAAATCTACTTGATAATATTCCTTAATAAAACTTGGAATTATATTAGATTCTACCTCATATGTTGGCTCTTTAATTATATCTCCATTTTCATTAATAGAGCCCCATTTATTCTTAGATTTTATTCCTGCATATCCATATTCATTAAATTCTGTTACCATATCATAAATAGGTTTTACAACAATATTTCCATCTTTATCTTTAAAACCCCATTTATTTCTTTCTTTATATGCAAATAATTTATTGTTTGGAAATACATCTTTACTTTCTAATTTTTTTCCACTTTTATCAAAATATTGAACATTATCATCTGAATACACTTTAAAATAATTATCATATGTATAAATATTAGCATCTTTGATTTTTATTATAGATTTTAAATTTTCATCTAATAATTCTATATTACTTTTGTCATCAATAATTTGAATAACATTTGAATTTTCTAATAATTGAACAATATTATATTTAAAATCTAATATTGTATTTCCATCTGAATCAATGATTCCATATTTGTTATCTTTCGTTACTGAAAAATAATTTTTAAATAAATATTGTACGTATTGATAATTATCATCAATAACCTTATTATTTTCATTATTTATTATTTTATATTTATCATCAGATGTAGAAACAATTTCGTATTTTTTATCTGCAACACTTTTTCTACTAATATACTCTGAATTTTCTTTTGTTCCATCAAAATTATAAATATCTATTTTATCGCCTTTTTGTGCATTTATGTATTCACCAGCAAAAAAAATGTTATCATATTCTATTGGAATTATTGTTGTTCCATCAAATTTAGATACCCCCTGTTTTGATGTTTTTTGTAATGTTAATAAATCATTGTTTGCATTATATAAAATATCTTCATATTCATTATTTATAATTTTTTTCTTGTTTTGATATACCCCAGCTTTTCCATCTTTAAAAGCTACTAAATATATATTGTTATCATCTATTTTATCAGTAATTCTGTATATATCGTTATATTCGTTTTTTAATATTTGCTTTCTTTTTATTCCATCAATATAACCATATCTCATTCCTTTATCTGTTTTAGTTCCAACTATATATCCAGATTTATCATATTTTGAATCTGTTGTATAATATTCATCACACAATATTTCATCATATTTTGGTTTAATAATTGAAGCTCCTTTTATATTAATAATTCCATATTTATCTGATTTTTTTACTAATAGTATACCTTCTCTATAATTAAAACCTTCTATTGAGTCATATATTGCATCTGTTATTTTATTTCCATTAAAATCTATTAAACCATATTTGTTGTCAGATTTATATTTTAAAACACTTTTTTCATAATTACCATTGCTTTCTACATTATTTAGTTTTATTGCCTCCACAGTGTAGTATTGATATAAAATTGGCTCTTTTTTATCATTAAATACTTGTATGTTGTATTCTCCAGAATTTTGGTCATAGTTTCCTTTACATATGAAAACTGGTTTTGATGCATTTGGAATTTCTACTACATCATAAATTGGGTCTACAACTATGTCACCATTTTTATTTACAACACCATATTTATTATTTTGCATCAATAAAAAATAATTAACTTCACTAATTTGCTCTATTGTGTAGTTAAATTTTGATTTATTTTTATTATATTTGATTATTGAAATAATGCCTATAATTAGTATTATTATACTTAAAACAACAATAACTTTTTTCTTCATATGTTTTATTCCTTCTTTTGATTTGTTACAATTTATGGCTTTGTTTTACAATTGCTATAAATTGTAGCTTGGATTTTTATAGATTTTAAGACTCTGTATATACTAAGCAATAAAATTTGTTTATCTATTGCTTATGTTACTTTTTATACAAATGTATTTTACACTATTTTTACAAATTTGTCCATAAAATTTTATTCGCAATAAAAAAATTCACAACCCATATTTTAAATTTGAGTTGTGAATTTTCTTACATAGAAATTTGACTTTATCTATGGTTTATAACTTTTCAATTTCTTCTTTAGTTAAGCCTGTTATCTCCATTATTAGAGCAATATCAATTTGCTTTTCAAGCATTTTTTTTGCAATTTTAATTGTATTTTGACTTTCGCCTTCGTTTTTTCCTAAGCTAAATCCCTCGCTTTTTCCTTCATCTCTTGCTTGGGCATTGCAGCTAATTCATCTCTTATTGCTTTTTCTCTTAATT
>ERZ859980.170-NODE-170-length-47128-cov-1.675695_pt1 | contig 47128 bp, 57 predicted proteins | sample MGYA00509984_ERZ859980 | MGnify/ENA primary metagenome ERZ859980 (study PRJEB30046, sample SAMN00715173) | human gut metagenome | study: EMG produced TPA metagenomics assembly of the A metagenome-wide association study of gut microbiota in type 2... | reverse complement strand
CTTTGCGAGTGCAAGAGATATACTACCATCTTTGGATACACCTGTCAACAACTTTTTTCTTTTTTTCTTTTTTCGATTATTTTACCAAATAATCTTATTCAACCGCCAATACATTATGGCAAAAAGTAGTCTTTGTTTTTCCTAATATGAGCACAGAAATACTGTAACAACTTTAAATTTCTGTATTTGATTTGTAATTTTCTAATATATTTAACTACTATAGTATAAAGTAATATTAATCATGTAGAAATTTAGCATTAAATAATAAGCTAATCTCTATTGTTGAATTTTCTGTCTTTTACACCTGAAGGAAATAGTGCACATTATTTTCAACTTTTTGAGATTAGCTTCTATTTCATTTGTAATTATAATTCAATTTTAACCTTTTACAGCTCCCACAACCAAACTTTCCTGAACCTGTTTGCTTAGGAAGAAGTATATAATTATCGTAGGTAAAGTTGCTATAACCATACCTGCTCCAATTAGTCCCCATTCTGTTGAATACTGACCTGCTAAAGACATTATTCCAACAGGAAGTGTTCTATACATATCGCTATCCACAAATGTATTAGCTAACATTAATTCGTTCCATGTTCCTAAAAATGTGAATATTGAAGCTGTAGCTATTGCTGGTTTTACCATAGGTAAAATAATTTGTACAAAGCATTTAAAAATTCCACATCCGTCAATGTACGCTGCCTCTTCCATTTCTCTTGGTATACCTCTATAAAAGCCTACTAAAATCATAATACTCATAGGTAACGCACCTGCTATATACGGAATCATTAGTCCTAAATAACCACCTTTTAAGCCTAATTTATCCAAAATCTGAAATAGTGGAAGTAACGCTGCCTGCGCTGGTATCATAATTCCTATCATAAATAATCCGTAGACAATATTTCTCATTTTCCATATCATTCTAGAAACTGCGTATGCTGCCATAGCTGCTATTACGCCAGCTACAACTACTGTAACTACTGTATATAAAACAGAGTTCAGAAAATATCGTATTAAGTTGGAAGAACTTAGAGCTGTTACATAATTGTCCCATCTCCATATCTTTGGTAATCCTATAACATTCTCTCCAAATATTTCCGTGTTGCTTTTTAAAGAAAATGTTATTAACCAATATAAGGGGAAAATTTGAGTTATTGCAATTAACAATAATATTGTAAATTTTGGTATTGATTTTAATTTCTTCTTGTTCATTTCCCCCTCCTACACTGCTGACACATTTTTCTCTGCTTTTTTGAATATCCTATTTACAATAAATGTAAATATTAAACATTCTACTACTATGAAAAAGGCTTGAGCACTTCCATAACCATATAAGCCTTTTCTAAATAAGTTGTTATACATTAATGTGGCAGGAACTTCACTGACGTGATTTGGTCCACCACCAGTCATAACATAAACTAAATCGAATGCTCTTAGAGAACCTGTTATTGCAAATATTACGCAGGTTTTTATTACAGGTACCAACAACGGTAAAGTTATTTTTCTATAAATTTGCAACGTTGATGCCCCATCAATTTGGGCAGCCTCATAGTAATCAGTTGATATTGATTTAATACCGGCATAGAAAATAATCAAATGGTAACCAATGTATTGCCATATAGAGGGTATCAATACTGTCAGAAATGCATTTTTAGTTAACCACGAATGTTCATAATCTGGTATAAAATATCGACTACGGTGTTAATTACACCGTAGTCACTATTAAACATTTTCAACCACAACTGACCAATAACCATACTTGATATTACAACTGGAATAAAATATATGGTTCTAAAAAAATTGTCTCCTTTTACACCTTTTGATAATACCAAAGCCAATGTTAAAGATATTGGTAGCTGAATACATAATGATGCTGCAACAAGTATTAATGAATTCTTAACTGCGAGAGGAAAATATCTATCCTCAGTAAATAATTGTATATAATTTTTTATGCCGATAAATGTTTTGCTCCCAATCCCGTTGTACTCAAAGAAACTGTATATACCTGATGTTATTAACGGAATCAATGTAAATCCTATAAATAAAACTAACGCCGGTAATATAAATATTAATATGTACTTTTTATTTCCAAGCATTTTGTTCATAATACTTCCCGCCTCACTTACTATTTACCATTAATTGCTGCCTTATGTTCTTCTATAAACGCTTTTACATCTGCTCCATCTGCAAATAAAGTCTGTACCTGTTCATTATGTACTGCTGCAGGTTCTGCTTCTAAAGATGTATCCCATGCAAGTACGCCCTGCTTTCCTTCTGATAATAAATCTTTAATCTGAATAAATAATGGATTTAACTTGCTTTCGTCTGCTTTTGTTTTCCATCCACTAAATCCTGAACCTGTTTCGTATGATGCAACACCCATTTTTTCATTAATGTAAATGGCAAACTTTGCTGCTTCTTCTTTATATTTTGTGTTATTGTTTACCCAGAATGATTCAACGAATCCACCACAATAATCTGTTGCTTCACCTTTTCCATCTGAAATTGTAGGAATCTTTAATGCTACAACATCTTCTGGTTTTATTGTTGCTGCCTTGTCAGTGTATACATTGTTAGCAAACCAACTTCCCATAATTCTCATTGCTGCTTTTCCATTTTCAAATGCTGCATTTGCATCATCGTTACCCTGTTCTAAAGGATTGTCGCCAAATGCACCCATTTCATATAAATCTTTTACTTTTTCTGCTGCTTTTGTGTAACCTTCGTCACCGAATTCTTTCTTTCCTGATAACATATCGTTTACACCTGTTGCTCCAACTTCTCTTAACGCTAATGCCTGATATACAAAAGCTGCATTCCATCCGTCCTTTGCTCCTGCAGCCATTGGTGTAACGCCTTTTATTTTTTCTAACTTCTTAACAGCATCTACTAATTCATCATATGTGTTAGGAAGCTTTGCGCCAGCCTTTTCAAATAATGCCTTATTGCAGAACAATGTCATGTACCATGAAAACATTGGAACTGAATATAACTTACCATCATATTCAAAGGCTGATGTTGCGCCTTCCATCATATTTGACTTAACTTCATCAGTTATGTAATCATCCAAAGGCATTACTTTTCCCGCATCAACTAGCTTCTTAGCTGTGCCTGCGCCCCACCAATAAAATACATCAATACCCTTTGCATCTCCTGCAAATTCAGCATTAATTTTTGTTTTGTACGCTTCTGTGTCTAAAGTTTCTGTTTTGATCTTTACCTTAGGGTTTTCTTTTTCATACGCTTTTACAGCTTCTTCATATCTGCCCTTAAGTTCGTTAGTGTCGTTTGACCACTGGTGCCAAACATTTAAAGTGATTGTTCCATCATCACTTTTTCCTTCGCTGCTATCCTTGCTGCTACTTCCGCATCCTACCATTGAGAATGCCATTGTTGACGCTAAAGTAAGTGCCAACGCTTTCTTAAAAAATTTCTTTCTCATTGTATCTCCTCCTCAATTTTTATAACCAAAGTATACTTTATTCATAACGCATATCTCAATTTAATATTTTGACTAAAAAAGGTTAAAAATTTTACTCAAATTTTTAACCTTTTTTATTATGCGCCTCTGTATTCTTTTATTGTTTGACCCGTTTGTTTCTTAAAACATATGCAAAAATAATGTGCATCTTTAAAACCTATTTTTTCAGCCACTTCATATACCTTCAGATTAGTTTCCTTAAGTAACTTCTTACTTGCATCAATTCTCTTCCTTGATACATATTCAACAAAACTCATACCATACGCCTTCTTAAACTCTCTGCTTAAATAACTCTCGTTTGTATATAAATCTGTTGCTGCTTTTTTCAAAGAAAGTTTTGAGTTATATAGATTTCTATTTACATATTCAAGTGCATCCTTAATTACATTTGTATTTCTTTTGACTTTCTTCTGATTGTGGTACTCGCAAATAGTTTCAATGTATTTTTTTGTGCATACGGAAACGTCCTTTAAACTTGTAATTCCTCTTACATCACTAAACACCTTTTCTTCATTTATTAGCTCATATAAGTTTATTCCATATTTATTTAAAGTGGAACCTGCGCGCATAATCATTGTCATAGTCATTAATTTAAGATATTCTTCATCCGGAATTTTAGTATCTTTGATTACTTCTATATAATCGTTTAAATGATTTTCAACATTTTTCATTTTGCAGTTAATTATCGCTTCTAAAAATTCATCCCAGTCAATTTCCTTTTTTATGTTATTTTGATTCATAATTTCTTGTATTCTGAATATCCAATAACTTTATTTCTGCCTAAAAGAACAGACGCTTCAATAGCTTTGTTGGTTTGATTGTATGACGTTGATATACCACCAAAGCCACTGGTTTCTTCACTAATTCCAATAGTTACACTTATCCCCATAGAATTAATTTTTTTATGCCAGTCATTAACATAAGCCATGCATTCTTTCAAATCTGTATTCTCAAAAAGAATTACTACATTGTGCATAAAATGTACAAAGGAAATAGCATTTTCACCACTGTTATTTTGAATAAAATCGAACACCTTTCGATAGTTTTCTTTTTCCTGAGTCTCTTTGATTTTAATATTTGCACACACTACACCATCTAAAAGTTTTATGCAGTTATAAGTGTTCATTTTCTTTAAAGCTTCTTCTTCATCAATTCTTTTTTCTACTAATCTTAAAAGTAGACTTTCCTTTAGTATGTCATAATTCTTTTCGACACTTTCCTTAAGTTTTGCGACCTTTGAAGCTTCTTCTTTGATTTTGTCTAGTTTATTTTTTAAGTTGTTCATTACCTCTGCCAGTTCTTTTATATTAATAGGTTTTAGTAGGAACTCCTCCACTCCAAGTTTTATGGCTTTTCTAGCGTATTCAAACTCTCTAAATCCGGTTACTATTACCACTTTGCACTTTGGATACTTTTCTAATAACTTCTCGGAAAATTCCAAGCCATCCATAACCGGCATATTAATATCTGTTACAACAATATCTACATGATGGTACGCCATGTATTCCAATGCTTCTTTTCCAGAAGCCGCCTCTCCTACAATTCGAAAACCATTCTTCTCCCAGCTGTAGCCTTTGTGAATTAAAACCCGCTCTAACTTTTCATCATCCACTAATAGTACATTTAACATATATAATTTTCCCCCTTCATCTTTTTAACTGTTACAATTATTTCTGTTCCATTTCCAATTTCGCTTTGTATAATAATAGGATTTTCTATTTCGTATAAAAGTCTGATTCTCTGTATTAAACTGTGCAAACCAAAGCCTGATTTTCCTGTTATATTCTTCCCATGTAATATTGCCTCAACCCTGTCTTCACTCATTCCAACGCCATCATCTGACACAATGAAAATAATTTCATCATCCTGAGAAAAAGCTTTAATGCTTACAGTACCTTCCGCACCATTCAATCCATGATGGACTGCATTTTCAACTAACGGTTGAAGCAAAAGTTTTAATATTTTTTCCTTCTTCACTGACTCCTCTATCTGATGTCCATCTTAATCTGATTTTCATATCTCATATTTAAAATAGTGATATAGCTTTTAATACTGTCTATTTCATCTTCCACAGTTATGTAATCAAGGCCACTGTTCAAGCTATTTCTATAAAAATTTCCCAATGCCTGAGTTATTTCAAAGCACTTTTCATTTTCCTTCATTAAGGCTAATGCCGACACTGCATCTAATGTGTTGTATAAAAAATGCGGATTAATTTGAGCGTAAATTATATCCAGTTTTCCTTTAGCAATAATTCCTTCCTCTTCTTTTACTTTGTTCATAAGTTTTTTTATTGACAAAATCATATGATTAAAAACCTGACGTAAATTGGTTATTTCGTTTTCGTAATCATCACTTTCCATTGTAATAAACTTACCATTTTCTAGTAATTTCATATGTTCTTCAATTTTTCCAATAGGTTTAAAAATCAAATACGTTAGCAAGGTTGAGCACAAAAATACAAATATAATGTTAAGACACATGATAATAATGATTACTGTGGAATAGTAAGGGGTTAATGAAGATATTTCATCAAGGGAAAATGTTCCTATTATTTTCCAATCCTGTATTCCCATACTGTGACCTACAGCAATACATTTTCCTTTAGAGGTTTTTACTTCTTCAAAGCCTTGTGACATTCTTTTAGTATCTTTTGTATATTTAACAAAATTTTCCTGTTTGTTTTCCGGTTCGACAACGTATTCTCCTTTTGAATCCACATGTAAAACTGGTTTTTGTCATCAGAAACCTGATTAAAATATCCCTGTAATACATTTGGGTCAAGAGTTATTAACAAAGTTGCCACTGGTTTGTAATTATTTTTATCAACAATTTGTCTTACATAACACAAATAGTTATTATTTTGGTAATAATCAATAGTTCCATCGCTTCCTTTATAGAAAAAGCCATTTCCGTTCGCCTTTTCCATTTTTCGATACCAGTTAGTTTTCCTAATGTTTTTATCTATTTTTCTTGGTGTTTTCCTATAAGATTGTAACAATTATCATATTTGTCAAAAATGTACACACCTGAAATATAATCTCCCGATAATATCATATTAAACAAACTTTTTGTTATGTTCTTTTGGTATTCAATTTCAATATTTTTGGAATTAATCTTTTTCAATGAGCCCTGTACTATATCATCAAAATATATATATGTAGAAAGTTGTATTACATTTTCAAAAACAAGGGACAAGTTTCCCTGAACTGCACTAACAGTCTGTTCCCCTGCTTTTCCAACTTCCATTTTGGTGTATTTGTTATTAACCATTGATACGAAAGTAAATGTTAGTGCAAACGATAAGATAAGTATAAGTATGTAAACTAAAATAATTTGAGTTCTTATTTTTAATTTTTTCCAGTATTTTGTTATTTTTTTCACCTTAGCCCCTTTATTTAATGTTAATTATATGTCCTTGTTGCAATTTTCGGGTTTAATGTTAGTTGAATATAGGAAAAAAATAAACTCCTCATTTTTTGTCAATGTATCTTTTTTTATATAATAGAAAGGCTAGGGCAAAGATTTTGTTATATATTTGCTTGCAGTTATAGTGGGAGAATGGCTTTAATAAATCATGGTACTGCTTTCGATTTTCGTCTTCCCACAAAGTATAAGTTATTTCTGTGACCTTATATACAAAGTCATAATCACCCTGTAAACAGATATCTCCTTGGGTTACTATCTTTTTCATTTTATCAACCTCTTTTACATAGTTTCTTTCATCTCTTCTTCATCTACTAAATTAGGGAACAAACATGAGCCATTGTCAAATATTGGAGCTATTGTGTACTTATTGTCTTCTTTTATAAATCCCCAGTTAGCTCCATGACGATCAAAATTTCCAAGTAGAGCATCCATTATATATATTCTCCAACTAATATTTATTGAAGTAAGTATAATTTATATGTACTTTTAGATCAATAGAATTTCATTTTTATTCTGACTTATTTTTATTTAAAAAAACACTTCCTAAAAATCTCTTTTTAGAAAGTGCTTAATCTTTTTATTTGATAAATTATTTATCCAACTGTTTCATTGTTGGGAATAATAATATGCTATACTTATTATCCCATACTACAAGGTATTATCGTTATTTCCCTAATTCAGTCAAACTTATCATAGTGTATTATAATGTATAAAGGAATATTATTATTACGTCCTTTTCACGTCTTTTGTCACTTTTTACGTCCCTAACAATAAGGTTCTCTTTCTAAAAAAGTTTTAAATTGTTTGATAAATTTTCAATTGCTTTTTGTTTTGCTCCTACCGTGGCTTCTGCATATATGTCCATTGTTGTTTCAATATTTGCATGTCCCATAATATCTTGAATTGCTTTTAAATTACTTGTACTTTCACATAATCTTGTTGCAAAAGTATGCCTTAATTGATGACATGTAAAATGTGGTAGAATAATAGGTTCACGTCTTTGTTTCTTTGCATCTATTAATTCCTTCTGGTTATAATTCTCGGATATTCTTTTTAGTCCTTTATTTAAAGTTTGTTGATTATAAATTCTTCCACAACGATTTGTAAATATAAATCCCGACATTCCTTCTATTGAAAACTGACTAAAGCCATTTTCCTGTTGTCTGTAATACTCTGCTTTGAATACATCATATACTTCGTCTGTCATTGGAATGTATCTTATACCCGCTTCTGTTTTAGGCAAAGATATTGCATAATGGCTCTTCCTACCATCTTCTTTACCATAACACACGTACACTATACTATGATTTATACTAATTACTTTTTGTTTAAAATCAACATCCTCCCATCTAAGTCCTATAAATTCACCTACCCTACATCCCGTTCCTAATAAAATAGTAAAAATTGGAATCCAATGATTAAATTGTTCCTCTTCAATCATATATTTCATAAAAACTCTCTGTTGTTCTATTGTCAAAGCGTGTCTTATTCCTTTATTTTTACCACTCTCTTTCTTAATATCAGCCAATACTCCACTAGCTGGATTTTTTCTAATAACATCATCCCTAACCGCCATTGAAAACACCGGATGTATTACCGTATGAATTGTATCCACTGTATTAAGTTCTAAACCTTTTTCAGTAATTAAACTTTTGTAAAAATAAACGATGTCTGAATATTTTATGTCAGCTATCAGTCTTTTTCCTATAGTATTTCTAACATAATTGTCGTACATATATTTATAATTTACTTTTGTATTTTCTCGTAAATTATATTTTGTATCCATATATCTTTCAAACAAATAGTTTAATGTTGCCTTCCCAGCTACATACATGTTGAGTCCATCACTTATGTCTCTTTCTATGTGTTTTTCTCTTTCACGTAATTTCAATAAATCTACAGAGTAAATTGTCTTCCTATTTCCAAAGGTATCTTTATATTCATACGAATATCTACCTTCCTTTTCACGAAATGCTTCACCTTTACGAAGAACCCTTCCTCTACTATCTTTACGTTTCTTTTCCATGATTGGTCTCCTTTCAAATAAACAAAAAAGACCCTTCATTTTCACTCTCTGCTAGAATACAAATATTCTAAACTCAAGTTAATCACTTCTGATATTGTAAGAGAATGCTTAGATGCATATAATTTCAAACGATCGTACTCTGCTTCTGATAATCTTGTAGATACTTTCTTATTCTTTGGATTATCAGATTTTGGTCTTCCCATTTTTGACATTATCTACACCTCCCTGCACTTACCAATATCTTACTTTTTGTACTCCAAAAAGTCAAGTGTCAATGAAAGGTCTTTTTCTAAAATTCATGAAATAATTCTAAATATTCATCTATTTTTTCAGTATTTACTAATACTAACTTGTTGTACTTATATATAGCTTTTGCTTCCTTTGCAAGTTTTTCAAAGGTACTTTGGGACATTGAATATAATTGTGCCCCTTCACCATATCTTACAAATTTTTTTGCTATTTTCTGATTTCTTATCATTACTTGTGCACCTTTTGTCATTTATAATCACCTCTGTCCGTTTTTTACACTTTTTACAATTTCCAAGAAACTAGAACATAACTTATTTCTTATATCCATAGACAACATACTCAATTCTGCATACAATTCTTCTGACATTGATGTATGTATTCCAAGAATAGTATTGGGATCTGCATTATATACATCTGCAAACTTACAAAGCATTTCTACTGTAAGGTTTCTGCTTCCTCTTTCAAGCTGCATTATATGTGATTCGCTTTTATCAACGATGTCACTTACTTCTCCCGGTGACAATTTATTTTCTATTCTTAACTGTCTTAAATTAACTCCTGTTTCTATTTTGTCATATTTCATTCTGCTACCTTCTTTAAATTGATATTTGTTATAAATGGTAACCTACATCTACATAGTCATCACGTCTGAATGTCTATCGACTGTTTTCACAACAGAGAAACGCCTTATTAAATCTCCTACACGATAGTTGTTTCTTTTCCTCTGACCGTCGCCAGTATAAATCTGCCTCGCTATAATGCTGCTCTTACCACAAAGCCACACTAATCACGGCGTAGTGCAGATTCACTATTAATATAGTAGAAACCTGTTCTATGTATTTGTAAGCTAAGCCTTGGGTTGGTACCACAATGACTATGCACTTATTGTAAAATTTTCCGGAATAACTTAAAATCGAGGATAATACGAAAAGGGGTATGAAAATAGTACGAGATTTAGTATAAATTTTTTTAATATACCCCTAATATCATTGTAGCTAATCCACTTTTTCAGATACTATTTTAAGGGTATTATTTAATGTTTTTTCTTGAAGATTTTGTACCATTATCCAGTTTGATAATAGTAAAGGGTCTGGCTTTGGAAACGGCTTTGGTTTTCCGGACCCCTCAAATATATCAATTACACTAATTTTCAACTATAAATTTTCCTTTTGGACCCCCATTTTTTTTAACATACTTTCTATATCCTTTTCCCATTTTTCAGTATGATTAATTTTAGCAATCAACTGTTTTTCATCAATTAACTCTTTTTTTGTTTTTTGGCTCAACTTTTCCCAGTTATCTTTAGGGATTATATATGTTGCATTTCCATAAAAGGCAGATTCAAGAACACAACATTTTTCATACAAATATGCATAATATCCATTAAACCCATTAATTCCTTCTACTACCATTGTTGCATTGTATTTTTCTATAAAATTCAATCTAGCGATATCATACGCTTTTATATTTTGGTTCATTGATTCTACTTGCTTTTCAATATGTTTACTCGGCATTTCTCCTGGTGGAAGCATTTCCCAATTACATCTTTTTCTTTTTATCGTTTTTTCAATTCGAATTACACCATCATAAACATAACATTTGCCGTATATTTCAAGCATTAAATTAATTGCTTCTTTCATATACTTTTCGCGGATTTCATCTGTCATATCAACAATAACAAACTGCTGATTATCCACATTTTCATATAAGCATAATTCTATTCCATATGCTTCAACTTCTATTTTTGGATAGCATTTCTTATATATATCAAATGCAACCATAGATGCACTTGTATTCCATACGGATACCCCCAACCAGTTGAAACATAACGACGTTCCTTTGGCTTTGTTTTATCTGCATACGAATATCCGTATACATTCTTCTTACAAGTAGTTCCAAGGCTCCACGAAGGTAATACTATATCACCTACATTATTTAATCCCACTCTCCTTGCTTCATCTCCTACAACTGGAATTCCTAATTGTATTTGTTTTATATCATATTGCTTTGGTATATTAAGCTTTCTAATTCTTTTCTTGTTAATGCAGTACTGTGCCATACCTGTTCCTCCTTTGATATAATTTTCGTAAATAAATTCACTTTCAAAAAAAGAGCCTTTTTAAGACGTGCTCAGGTCTGTAATTACAAACTATTTTTTCAGTGACACTTCGCCTTGTGATCCGCCAATGTCTTTCCTGCTTTACTCTTGGTACTCTTGCTGGTTGATTTACTGGCTAACTTCTTAGCTGCACCACCAACTTTACCACCATGATGTACTGCCATAACACACACCTCCTTTGCAAAATCTCCTTGCAGAAAAAGGTATTCTTTGTTATTATTAATTTGCTAGAAAAATAAGTCCAAAGACCTTCTTTGGCAAGGGAATCAGTCAGGGTATATTCTCTGACTTTTTCTATGTAAAGAGTCATACTCTTACATACCAATTATTATTTAGTTTTATCTATACCTAGTGCTTCATATAAAGGATTTAACTGGTCTTTTACCGCATCTGCTATCTTCTCTATATTCAAACGCTCTATCATACCATTACTCTTAATTCCTTTAAAATAAACCTTATTAGCCTGTTTATACAAACGTTGAAGCTTATTATATCCACTATTACCAGATACTTTAGTTTTTTTACTCAACCTTAGGAATCCCAGAATTCCTTCAATATCATACAAAAACCAGTCTTCAATGGACTTCCGCGCCTGTATATGTATAATCTTTGCAGCTCCATTATCCTTAAGATCTTTTTTGACCTCATTCCACTTTACAGGTGGCTTAGGAGAAAATTCAAATACATCTGTATCGCTACATAAGACAACTGTAAATTCGCAATCGTTATCATATTTAGTTTTTATATCTTTCGTAAATTTTCTGAGAGCAATACTTTTAAATCCCCCTACGCCTCCTACATTTCTGTATTCAATATTTGTGTCAAATTTTCCTAAGGGATGTAACTTTCTTGCATTAGCAATTACTTGTTTATAAAATTCAATTTCCGTATCACCCTCTACAAAAAGTACAAGGCATTTACTCATCTACATCACACTCCAAATAATCGCTTATATTACTCTCTACATCTGCAAGCATTGAAAACAAATAATCTCCCATGCTCATATTAAAACCAGATGCATCATTTTCTAACTGTTTCCGGCCTGATTTCTTAAATGTAAAGAATTCAGCTACTCCAGCTTTTCTATTCAAACCTACATGAATCCATGAAGGATCAAGATAACTTATAATATATGGTGAATGACTTGTTATGATAACTTTACAATCATCCAACAACTGACTTATAATCTGGATATATGCTTGAAACAACCCCGGATGTATAGAGTTCTCCGGTTCTTCAATCGCTATCAAAGAAATATTGCTGACACTGGATACAATTATCTTTGTCAAAATCATAAAAACTCGCTTTGCCCCGTCGGACATCATTGAGAAATCTACCGGATTTACTAAATTATTCTCTTTTGCAAACAATACATAAACAGAATCAGTAAAGATAAATGGTACATCTTCCGGAAGTTGACTTCCCTCAGTAGCATTCAATTTGAATTTCTTTACAATAACATCCTCAATGTCAGGGAATAACTGAGAATAAACATCTTTTAGTAATGCAAATTTATCAGGGTTCTGTTTACTTAAATAATAAATAACACGTGGCAAATTATTTGCATTTATCATTTCATTCTCAAAACCTTTACGAATAATAGGATCCGGTTGATAAAAACTCTTTGCATCAAGATTATTCTCCATATATATTTTCATTCCATTAAGTTTAGTAATAATTTGAGCATAATAAAGTTCATCGTAAGCTCGCAACTTATTAGCAACTAGCTCAGCCTCTTCAACCTTAATCTTTGAAGAACACCTTCCTGTCTCAGAACTTTTATATAATGCTGTGTCAACAGTTCTGTTTATTAACTGTGTAAATTTCTGACCTTTTTCATTAAGCTTTGCTTTCAAAAACTCAGATACTATTTTAGGTTCTTTGTCCTCGTTATCCTTCCACTCGAACTCATAACCATACTGAATAATATACTCCGCATTGTTTATATCAGTTGATACTTCCATCTCATATTTATAATTTCTTCCAATCATATTACAATTAATAGGAATTAAATTGGAATTTGCCATCATTTTCTTTTTTTCTTCTATGGATGCCTTAATAAAATCCAATCCAAAATCAATTCCCGAAAGCACATTTGACTTACCAAAATTATTTAATGCAACAAGTGCAGTAATATTGTCAAATGATATTTTGACATTTGATAAATTTTTAAATCCATCAATTAAAACAGCCTGTATCTTCATATAAACACAACCTTTCTTTGTTATCATACCCATATGATACCACCTTTCTCAAATTAACGCAATACTTTTTTTCGTTTCAATTTAATTATTATCCTTTATTTATATTATATTCAATATATATGTAATTTATTTTTGCTTTTAATTGTAGATATGAGTTAATGTTTTAATGTTAATTTATGAATTACGTAGCATTCTAAAATAAAAAAATAAAATGCAACTCTAAAACAATGTTATAATAAATTGATGGAGGTATCCCTATGAAAATTTTACTTTTAGACAATGCTATTGATTCTTTTGAATGGTCCTTACGACATTTAAGGACATTTTTACAAATGGATTGCCACTTTGAACATCCTGACACAAGCACTACTTATTTAAAGCAAGCAATCATTTGTCTTAATTCCGCTTTGGAATTATTTTTCAAAGAAAGAATTAGCGTCATCAATCCATTATTGATTTATGAACACATTTCAACAGATGCTCTACCGCAAGTCATTGTGGATTATTATGCCAAAGAAAAAATTGGTAAAATCAATGAACCTTTATACAATTATGTGATAGAAAATATTGAATTACATACCATTGACTACTCCAAGTGCATTGATCTCTATTGCACTTTCTATTCGGTTGCACAAGGACACAAGGAAAATTTCATTGAATTGAATAGTATGAGAAATCAACTTACCCACCTTGGTATTAACTCCGAAGAGGAATATTACATCCTTGCAGGTAGGATTGCCGATATTCTAAATTTTGTGCATTACAATATTTTGCAAAAAATCAACTACCTTCCAACCAAAATAGAAAAGATTTGTTTGGAAATCTTCTGTATCGAAGGCAATTTAGCATCTATTGAAGAATCCATATGGAGAATTGCCAATGAAAACAGAATTGAAAAAATTTGCAATTATATTATAAGCCTCTCTCAATCTAAAGAAATTCAAGACTATATGGAAGAGAAGAAAGTTATTGCTGATTTTGGTCCTACATTTGATGCAGAATATGTATATTCCATTTTTACAATGGAACACAATAATAATGATATTGAAATTTGTTCTATCTATGCTTCTGTAAAAAATAATGCATTGTTCATCTCTGATTCAGATAACAATGATGGACCTGTGTTTGCTATCATCCCTTTAGGGGAATTGGATTCCAAACAATCAAAATTTTATATTACCTTGGATGAAGATGGAACTGACGTCCAAGAATTTCAAGCTCAATCAAGTTTTTGGAAAAACAAACCATATTCCTCCCATTTTGCTCCTGTTCCATATGGAAAAAACAAAATTATAGAAATGCTTAAGAAAATCATCAATTATATGTCCATCATTCAATTTAAACCATATGATGAATAAAGAAAAAGTCATACTCTTAGTGGGTATGACTTTAAAAAACTAATATTCCTTTAATAATATATTGTATTTAGTTTTTTGAGTGGCATAGCACCAGGATTAAAATAGTACGAGATAAATATGCAATCTGCTAAGCCAAATCTCATTTTTTTGAATTCCCTTATTATTTTGAGATTTATTGTTAATTATATATGATACCAAATCTTCTGTTCTCTGTATATTATATATTTATGTAAATAGTTCATTAAATCCCTCTATTTTTTCAAAAAAAGAACTATATTAACAATAGTCAATATAGTTCACTTATTTGGACATTATCTTAAATTTTTTTACTTTTTTATTCTGGAATATGCATGTAAATTAAATAATTGAAAAACGTTAAAAATAAAGCTCTTCATTTCCCATATTCCTTCTACATTACAATAAAAAACACTTGTTAATAATATTATAGACAATACTACATTTAAATAAGCGTTATTGAATAAATTCCAATATTGAGGAAGAATAATCATAAAAATCATTATTAACATATTCAGCAATAAACATCCCACTTGGAATATCATTACCTCAGTAAAATATTTGTTCGATCCTATAAGATTACCTTCTTCTGAATCAACACTTAACAACGCAACCAACATTTTGTCATTTACCAAAGCTTGGAAAAAAGCATATCCTGTAAATACAATCGCTATAAGCGCTAAAAGTATTGTAATAAATACGTCAATTACCTGTCTTGTTAATTCTATTGTATCCATTTGGCAAGCAATAATAGTTCCTATCATTATCTCTATAAATAAGAATATTATTTTTCTAATTATATTTTTCTTGTTAGGATATAGTATTTTTCTTAGGGCATTACGAAATACCTCACTAGAACTAGTTTTCTCTCTCAATTTTTCTGCATTTTGCAATGCTTTATCATTATTAATATAAATCACCCTTTCTTTCAATAAAAGAAACTATTTTTTCTTTATTTCTGTCATAAATTTCATTATGCTTTTCACTTGAAAATTGTAATGTTTCAATTTTGTCCATACTATTTACTAATATTCTACTTTCATCTTCAAATGTTGCATCATCATCAATCTCTATTTCATATTTTTCTGATAACTCATAGTCCTTTAATGTGATTTTTCCATTGTTCTTAGTAATTCCCTTTATAATCGGATTAATAGTTCCTGCAGCCTTCTTTAACACATTTTTAATTCCTGAAATCGATTTTGGACTTTTATATACTACATCCCCATTCTTGCACCCAACCTCATTTCTAACTTCTGTTGCCAAAATACCAAATGCTTCAGAATAATCCATATCCCCATTTAATGGGTAAAATCTTAATGTTAATGTATTAATTTTTTCAATTTTATCTAATAATTCATCCATACTCTTGGCTCCTGGAATACCAACTATATTCACTATTGCCTCGTCGTATTTTTTTATATTTTCTTCCTTTTTGTTTTCTTGTTTTATATAATGTAAAAATACATAAGCAACCATTCTCCGAAAGTTTGCAAGAGTTGGACTTCCTTTTTGATTTGGCATAAAAATCATTCTGTGATTCATTAGATTAATAGCAAACGAAGAATATGGAGCTGTTGAATATTTTTCATCTTTTTCAACAAGTTCACCTTTCTCATTTAAATCCGTCTTAATCTCAAGCTCTGTCTTTTTCACTATCTTGCCTGTTAAAACATACACATCTTTAGTGCTTGCTATTTCAATATTTTTAAACATAAATTCATTATCATCTGATTTTTTAGTGATATCGGAGTTAAAAGCAGGATAAATAATCGTGTCAAATAATCTAACATTGGTTTTTCCTCATCACCAAATACTACGTTAAAGTTTGCTATTTGTGCGTTTTTCTTCATAAGTATAATCTCCCTATTTCATATTTTTATTAATTATTATTTACGTCTATAATATCATATTTTTATACATGCAACTACACTAACACAACTTTTTGTTTAAAAGATTCTTTCTATACTTTTCTTATTACGTATTTGTTTTATTATTCAATAATACTCTATACGTTTTGTATTAATTTTTTCAACCAACTTTTCAAGTGTATTTAATCACATTTACTGTAAATCAATTACTATAATCAATTTTCTATTTAAGTAAATAATCACACCTATGACTTGTCCATCATAAGTGTGATTTTATTTTTACTATCCCTACGCAAACACTTTCATCATATGACTCAATGCTGCATACATGTGTTTCTGTTGTTCAACGTTATATTTTCCTAGAGAAATCATTTTTTCCGGAATTATAACATTGTTTTCTGATTCACAACCATTAAGTAAGTAGTCCATTGAAGTATTGTATAAGATGCAAACTTTTGCCAATACTTCTGCACTCATAATGCTTTTTCCTTTTTCGTAGGCGTACAGGGAATCCTTTGATATATCTAAGTCTTCCGCTGCCTTTTCTCTGGAACTGTTAGCCTTTTTTCTAAGCATCTCTAGTCGTCTGCCAACCCCTGTTTTGTCATATTCAAATTCTACCATCAAATCACCCCCACTACATCCATACGTTATGTGGAGGACGAGGTCCTTCCTGTCTGACTGCAACTGTTAGTTTCTTTGGCAGTGATTCCTCTGCCATCTTGCGGGTACCATACAGTCTGCTTACTCTTACTGCTATTGCTCCATCTGTATCAGCAAATCTTACTGTACAGAAATCTCTGCTTATCCTTATGATTGTAACTTTTCTTACACTGCGATTACTCTTAATAATGTAGGCTTCATCTCCTACATTAAATGTATTATTTCCATTAGCATCTATTCTGTTCAATTGTGTTTCTCCTTGTTATACAAATATTTAATCATTAAATTTTTGTACTCACAAAGGATGGGAAACTATTCCTTGTAAGCCTTATGTAACCATCATCTGCGCCTGTTTAGCCTTACGCACATGACCTATTATTCAGCTGATCTTATACTTCGGTAATTTCCATCTCACACATCTACTGTAAAATTGTAATTGCTCTAGGGTGTGTAGGATATCTTTTTATGTATCCTTTTTCTCTAAAGTCTTTAAATGCCCAATTATAGTTGATGTGGAAGCTAAACCTGTTAATTTGCACAACTCTCTGACGGTGGGTGCAAAACCGTATTCCTGGACATGAGCTACAATGCTGTCATATACTTGTATCTGTCTTTCGCTCAAATCTTCTTTAAACACCTGGTTCATCTCCCTTCTGTTTAAGTTTTCATTTCTCTTACTTCATTCCGGATAGAAGCACGGCATCATTCGAATATATGTTCGTTTTTTTGCTGTAATGTCATTATATAACCTTCTCTTTCATTTGTAAAGCATAAAAACATTTTCATTTCAATGTAATTCTTCCTACCTAAATGGCAAGCTATCTTTATCCATTTCATCAATATTCTGAAATTCTTCCTGCTGTTTCTGCTTTATAACATCATTTTCCTTTAAAATTGCATCATACAATTCAGTTCTAAATTCCTTTGTTATTGGAAAACAAACATCTTCATATTCTTTTTCACCATTTTCCTTGCTTACAAGCTGTGACGGCATTGCCACAAATGAACCTTTTTCGCTTGGAATCACTTTCACATTATTTATAACAAAACATTTTTCAAAATAAATGCATCCCAAAGCTTCTATGTTTTCCCCTCCGAAACTTTTTAGGGCAATTCCAAATTCAAACTTGCCATCTTTCCCTTTTACTTCATGTTCTTTCTTATCATTCATGTAAGTATCAATTATGTTTCCGTAAAGTTCATCCCTAAATTCCTTCGTTGTAGGATTACAAAAATCCTTGTATATAGGCTTACCATTTTCATCCATCCTGCTACTTTTATAACTTGGCATTGCTACAAACAGAGTATTGTTTTTCCCTTCTCTAACTGTTATTCCTGTTACAACAAAACAATCATTAAATGTAACTGAGGCATATGCCTTGGTACTCCATTCATTATTTTTTGTCTTGTATACTTTTATCTTATAATTCATCTGCTATTCCTCACTTCCTATAATATTTTCCAAACAATTTCTTTCTTCCTTATCAAGTTCAATAATAAGATAATCATTTCCATTCGTAGTTTTTGATTTACTACAAATCTTTTTGGTTATTCTTAAAAGAATACTCATTTCTTTTATTTTCCTTACTATTTCCTGAAATGTTTTAGTTTCAATTTTTTGCTGTTCTCTTTCATATTCTTTTATCTTTCGAACATAATATTCCGAAAACATGCTTAATGCATCCTGATTCATCTTTCGGTTAGTCACTGTTCTTCCAGAACGTTCCCATTCCCTTTCCAGAACGTTAAAAAGATAATTAATTTCTCTAAATTCGTGCTTTCCACCTATATATTTCACTGATTCGCTCCTCTCTTTCTTTTAAAATTATGTAATAAAAAATGCCCTATTAAAACTCATGGTATTAAACCTAGAATTTTAATAAGGCATTTATTTTGTTGTCTTTAGTTATTGATCAATTCCTTTGACTCTATAATTTTATCAAAAGTAAAATATGTTGTCGAATTCTACTATGGTTAAAATTTTAGTATATGAACCAAAAATATATATGTTTTTTTGCTCCATATAATTGTTTATTTTTATCTCGTAACAAAATACTTGTTTTATTTAACAAACTCTTTATCTATATCATTGTCACTTTTAACACGTTCATAATTCTGCTCATCAACAAGTTTATTTTTGATTTTTTCAAACTCTTTGTCCCATTTTTCCAAAACATCTGAATTTCCGTTTTGTTTTGTATGCTTACTTACATATTTTTTCTCCAAAGATTTTACATATTTCTGCACTGGTAAGAGTTTTTTGTAAACCTCAAACTCATAATTCCAATAATCCTCTTCTGAATCAAACTTATTTACTATTTCCATTACTTCATCTTTATTATCAGAATTATTGATATTCTTTTTTAATTCTTCTATATATGCTTTTACTTCATCGTCAGTTACATCAAACCCATTCTTTATTGCTTCTACATATAATGCATTTTGTTCTTCTACATGATCTATAGCTTTCTGCTTTGCATCTTTTTTTGTGTCTCCTATAATTTCATAATAATCTTGAGCCTGTTCAACTTCATCCTTAGTTATCAGAATGTCTTCCCCTGCTTCATATACATTCTCTAAGGCCTCTGTATTTTGAGAATATTGACCTTCTAATGCTAATTTATACTCTGCTACACCATTGTCACTTTTTTTCTCTTTCTCATAGTTAGTAGCAAGCACGCTGCCCCACTGCTCAATTTTCTTTTCTTTTTGCATTCCATAACTTACTAGAGGAACTCCTACAACTATTCCCATTGATAATACTGCTACCATTACTAATCCTTTTTTCATAATGCTCTCCTCCTATCCTATTTAGTATTTAGTCTCATAGTTAAACTTCCACTATGAATGAGTGGAATTCCACCACTGCAACTTGCTTGAAAATTAATTACCATTTTGTTAGTTGTTGTATTTTTATATGTGAAGTTTTTTCCATTTCTAATTGCTGTAAAATATTCCCATGTTCCATCCGACATTGCATCACATGTAGTCCATTTTTTGAAAGTATGCAATACCTTGTCATTTTTATCTTTATAAGATATGTTATTTAATAATCTAAAAGACGGTCTAGTTGTTGCATACGATGTTTTATATGCATAATATATTTCTCTACGATAGTATTTATTCATTGAATCCGCCTTTGGTGTATAATTTTCTGTGTAATTCACATATACCCTAATAGTAGACCAACCACCTTCAGGTACTGCAAATTGATAATCTTTTGTTGTACTTTTATGCTTAACATTAGCCGCCTGTACGTCAATTAAACCTTTATTTCCTGCTACAATTTCAAATACCATAATCATGCAAAACAGTATCCCCATAACCTTTTTTCTCATGTTTCATTCCTCTCTTTCATCTTTATAGGTTTACATCTCTATTTTTTTCATCACATATCACCTTTCACTCCTTTCATTAAAAATCAATCTTTTATTTAAGTTAACAATATCACTTGCAATTACCTTTGTCAATAATTACTTTATTTACTTAGGTGTTTATATATCTTTGTTTATTATATGGCATTATTTATATAAACTTTGATTTCATATAAAAAATACCTTATCAAAACTCATACTAAAAAAGCAGAATCTTAATAAGGTATTTATTATTTGTTTTATTTCTTTAATAACCTGTTGAAATTGACACACTCTTTATACTGTTTTTATAAAAATAAAATTCAATATAATCTCTATAATTATCATAAGAATCATCTTTATAATATTTAAGATATATTGATTTTTCTTCCTTACTAATTTTAGGATTTTTATATCCTAATGACTTCATTTTCCCTTTAACATCTTTTACTGTGCTATTGTATGTTAATCCTCCAATAAATGAAACTTTTTCAGAATCGGTTTTAGGATTATAAAAGGTAGCCGCATAAATTGTGCAATCTTGGATTTTCTTTGTTTTAGAAGAATCATTTACTACTGAAACAACAACCCCGCCCGGATAAGTTCCAATTCTTCCACCAGTTGTTATATATCCACTTGATAAATCACTATTTGCATACTTCTCACTCCATATCCAACCTAGTTTTTCAAATGATTCCTTTGTTGCCGGTAATTTAATTTGTATTCCATTAACAGTAACATTTGTAAAATCAGAACTGTCTTGAGTAGATGCATCTGTCTTTTCTTTTGATTTTTCACTTGTATTACTCTCCTGACTATTTTGAGAAACCTCAGTAGTCTCTATAGCTGTTGAAGAAACTTCAGTAGTCTCTTTTTTTTGAGTTGTTTCCGTTGATTTGTTTGATTCATCATTGTTCTTGCCACCACATCCAACAAGCACTGCTACACTTAATGTTGTAATCATAAGTAATTTAAAAAATCTTTGTTTCATGTTTTATTTTTCTCCTTTTAATAAAAATTCATTATTTTGCTGTACAGGAATTTCTAATTTATTATCTTTCCTTCAGCATCGTATATTATTACATTTTCTTTTTTCATTCTCTTTATAAAATTTCTCTTTCCTATCAGCAATGGATCTACTGAAAAAGACATCCTCTTTTTTCTTGTGCTTTTTTGACAACTTTAAAATCAAAAATTTCAATTATCCCAGAATCAGTTATACTTCCACATTATTTGTAACCACAAAAGACAATGCTGTAAATATAACTAAATAAACAACTGCACATATAGCACATATAGCACTTCTTGTCACTATATCCGATGCCACGCCCGTTTCTGATAATGATTCTAAGCATCCGGTTAAGGTGTAATTAGCTATTTTAATCTTTTCACTGTTTATAACAGCATCTGCTAGTCCTGATATCAAAGGTATTATATTAGGTATAATAATAGCTAATGCTATTGCTCCTCCGGATTTTTTGCATATCATTCCAAGTAAGAAAAATCCCGAACTAAAGGCACTAATAACCAGTGTCTGCACTGCTAATTGTAATATTGAATCATTGGTCAGTTTTGTATCAAAGCCATAAAAAATACCTGCAATAATTCCACCAACTGCCATAACAAAAACACTGTACAGAATACTAATGGACATTGTTACGATAAATTTAGATAGCCATACACGAGATCTCCTATATCCTTTAGATATAACATTTTTTATTGCTCCATTTGAATAATCCATACATGTAAAAAGCGAAACAACCACCGCAAGAAAAATTGTTATACTAACACCATTAGCAGCACCATTAATAAAATCATTCATATTAAAATTTTCATTCTTCAAACTTGGATCGACACCAACCTCAACAGTAACATTTCCTGTTGTGCTTTCTGGAGCCTTTACCTCATTTTTTTCATAGTAATTTATTGTTGCTATGGCAACTAAAAGAGAAATTGTCATAACAATAGCACATATATAAAATGATTTCATATGTAACAATTTTCTATATTCAAAATGTATAAGATGTGTCATAATATTATTCACCTATCCTTTCAATAAAATATTTTTCAAGATTTTGAGAGTCTTGTTCTATTCTGCTAACATATAAATCGTTTTTTGATAATATCTGATTGATTTTTGCACCATCATCAAAATGAGAATAGACAACTATGCTATTATCGTTAACCTCAATTTCGCCATAGTTGGCAACTTCATTTTTTATTCTCTCTGCTAATTTCTTTTTAAAGTCTTCCACAACTATCTTCCCTCTCTTTCCAGGTTTGATATTGCCCCACGGTCAACATCATCAAGACTCTTGTTTATCGTGTCTGTTGCAAGTCTTAGTGTCCTTAAATCTTTGTCGTAGCAATACACCTGATTTGAAAGTCTGTCATCAATGTCTACCTGCTCCATATTGATTTCATAAACCATTTCTGCAAGGTCATCAGGGGAACCCATATCTGCCGACACAGCAATAACTTCATGTACACTTGAAGGTAAAATATATAAATCACTTCCAAACTTTTCTGCCAATTCGTGTAGTGGCTCTTCATACAAAATTGAAGCTGCTCCATACAATTTACTTTCGTTTGTTATAACGTACATTGAACGTTCATCCTGAGTTTCCATCATTACTTCTTTGAATTCTTCCTCCATTTCTCCACTAAGTTCACTGTCACCAAATATGATTTCGCTAATGACTTCGTTCATATTCTTAACTAATATAGGGAATAGTTCCTTTGTGTTTTTGTTTGCTGCATTGTACAAATCATTTTCCGTAAGACCTTCCTTCTTTGCCAAATCATTGTCAACAAGATTTGTATATGTTCCTAATGAATCATTTCCAAGATTCCATCTATACACAATTGCAAGGTCCTCAAACTCCCTATGGGGAACCGTCTTTAATAACTCTTTGTTCTGCTCGGCATTTATTAAAGTAAAAAACACATTATCCTTAAGTCTTGATGTGTCCAAAAGCTCTGCCTTTATTTCCTTATTAAATGATTCAATTTCCCTTTCCATTGTTTCAGCTGCCCCTCTTACAACCTCTTCATAATTTCCTGTTCTTTCGTATTCTTCATAAAGATTGTTTACATATATGGTTGGTGTGGCATTTTTTAATCCCGGAATGTTATAAAAATTCAATCCATCAACTTCACAGTTAGTTTTATTAACCTTTCTAATGAAAACTCCACAATTCTTGTACTTTTCATCCATGTAATCCTTAATATCATCCTTAATTTTTTCCTTAAATTCTTCGTAATTTAAATTCATGTTCGTCCTCCTAAAAAATTTATAATTCTAATATTGGCTCTGTTTCACTCTTACGGTGGAACAACTAAAATGCTTTCACTTTTCATAAGACACCTCCGTTTTTTGCAATAAAAAATGCCTTATTGAAAAACAGTCAGTTCTTATACTACTGTTCTCAATAAGGCATTTATTTATTTTTGATTTAAAGTTTTAAGGTTTGTTGGTCTCAAACTTTATGGTTATATTTTACTATTGCAGTGTGTCTATGTCGAATTCTAACGTGGATGGGATTTAGAAAAATAAACCGTATTGTGGTTTAAATTATTCGATGAGTGTAAGAAAAGGTTGGGACGCTGGGTCCCAACCTTTTCTTTAATCTTCCTCCTGTTTACTGTTATCACTATACTACAATATACTTATATATAACTTTTCCATTATTTTGTTTTTGTAGCAATCCAATGATTAGTTATTTTATATGCATTGTCATCAAATGATTTATTAGCATCATATTCAACTGTTACATTATCACCAACAGTAAATATTACGCATCCCTTTTCGAAGTATATATCTATAGGATATGGATATTCTTCTATTAGTTTTTTTATAGCATCTTTGATTGTAAAAATATTTTTGATATCTGGATTCCAATTATTTCACCATTACTATTTACCGTTATGTCCCCATATTTATCTTCATCATTACTAATAGTAAAAAATTCTGCTATATCACATATTTCTTTTTTATAATCTGTCAACAAGCTGTTTATTTCTTTAATCCCACCATGATATAAAGAAAACTTTTCCGGTCTGGCATAATTAACTACATTAATTTCGATTTTACCAATAACACCATTATGAGCCCTCGCTGAAATTGTTACACTTCCACTTTTTGTTCCTGATATTATTTTTCCTTTTTTATTAACTTTTAGCACTTCCGGATTATCGCTTGACCATTTAATCTTATCAGATACAAGTCTTGTTTTTAACGAATTGCTTCTAGCATCTTCAACGAGATTAACATAAATTGATCTGTTGAACAAATTCCTATCTCTTTTTCTTTATTTTGTTTGTAAATTTTTACACTTTTACCTTTTGCTACATTTACAATCCTTGCTTTTTCACCATACGTTCTAGCAGATACATAATATGTTTTTTCACCGTATTCTTTCCTATTTTTTTTCTTTCTAAAAGCTACTATTTTGTACTTATAAATTTTATGTATTTTTAGATTTTTGTCTGTGAATTTACACTTTTTTGCTCCGAGTGTTTTTATAACTTTATACTTCTTTTTACTTTTTTGGTAACGATATATTTTATACCCTGTAGCATTATCTACCTTGCTCCATTTCAATTTCAATGTATGCGAATCTTTACACCATACAATCAAGTTTTTAGGGGTACCTATTTCTGTTGTTTTTGCATTTACATTATCTATTTTCATCGCTATAACTAATACAAGTGTAAGCGAAATTATTATCATTTTTTTCATTTCTTTTCCTCCACATAATAATCATTTCTATTCTTTATAACATCAGAAAAAACAGTGCCTAATTTGGGATTTGTTTTATAGGATTGTAAATTTCTCCATGGTCTTCCCTGAGACAAACTATAAGCATAAAGCATCATTTCTATATCATTTGGTAATAAATATTCTTTTTCAGTTATTTCAACCATAATATTATCATACCTTGTTCCCTTTTTATATTTTTTGTAAAAAATGCCTGTCTCATCATTATCTGCAAATCTGTCATGACCATCATCTGGATAACCGTCATCCAATCCAAGTGCATGTCCCATCTCATGGGCAATTATGTACATATAACGGTCCTGTCTCTCTTTTATGGTTTCACCCAAATATTCTCCTTGTTTCAATGCATCTCTTATATCTGTCATATAAATATATGTTGTATATTTATAATCACCTGTTCCTGTATAATACCAATAATCACCTATTTCTCCGCCATCGATATGCTCACCTGCAACTTGAACCTCATAAAAATGTTGATTAGCATTATAGCTACCAAATTCTTTATCATGAATTATAGGTTTAACAGTATAATTTATTCCCACAAATTCATTCTTATCATTAGCAACATCAATAGAATACCATTTTTTTATTCCGGCTTTTATCATATCAATATATGTCTTATTGCCATATCCTAATGTTCGGGAAGCCTTAGCCCTGTTGTTCTTTTTATCATATGTTACAAATTCATAGTAAATATGTATTTCCAAAGTATCACCTGTAAATCTATATTTTATAGGTGAATAATATTCATTAAACACTGAATATTCATTAATATTAACACTTTCGTCTAAACAAACAAAAGGATAATTTTTCTTAAAATAATCTATATTTTTTTGTTTATCAATATTATATTTGCTTTTACACCCAACCTCATTACTAAATGTTGTCTTGTTGTCTTTCCATACAATCTTTAGTCTATAATCATATTTAGTAAAGTATTTAATACTTTTATCTATATAAGATGTTTTTATTCCTGATAATGTTTTAATTTTCTTATATTTATCTCTTTCTTTTTTCCTAAATATAGTTATTTTTTTTGCGTTTTTTAATTTTTTCCATGATAATTTAATACTCTTTGTTTTTTGTGCTGTAGCATTCAAAACTACTTTTCTTTTTTTCTTAGCTTTGACTACTTTGCTTTGTATATTAGACATTCCTTTTCTTTTGCAAATCACTTTATACCAATATTTTTTATTATTTTTGACCTTATTATCAATAAATTTATTTTGATTAAATGATAAAGTTTTTACTTTCTTGAACTTTTTTGACATGCTCTCTTTTCGCATGATAATATATTGTTTTGCAGCTTCCTGTTTGTTCCATTTTACTTTAATCTTTTTGTTTCTAATCCAATTAGCATTAACTTTAAAAGAACTACTTTTTTTGTTTGCAAAACTCTGTTCATCCCAGCTATATTCACTTTTATCTTTAACAATAATTTGACATTTCTTAGTTAATTTATGCTTTGCGGTGTATATGGTTCATTGGCTTGACCAACTTTTTTTGTCTTAAGGTTGCCATTTTGATCCACGGTAACAATACGATTATTATCAGAAGAATAGTATAATTTCTTGTTAGTTGCAAAATTCGGTAATACTTTTGCTTTCAAACAAATATTATCTCCTAAATTCAACACATACTCTTCTTCGACTTCAATTTCTGTTGCTTGAACATCAATGTATTTTTTCTCAACAAACCCTGTATCTTTGTCATCCTCAAATTTAGTTCCATCCATTGTTCGAATCAAATAAAAATCATTACATAATGCTACAACATTAACCGTTGTACCTTTTTTACACTCTCCTTTATTATCATTATTTTCAACGTCAGCATTTACTGATGCTCCACGATAAATTGTAGCTTTTGAGTTAAATATGCCCACATATGATTCCGTACCCTTATAAACAGATATAAAAAGTCTTTCTTTATATTTTTTCCCAGTAGTCGTTTCAATACTTAATGTGACATAACCTACCCCTTCACTTATACCACTAATATAATTCTTTCCATTCTCTTCAACAATTTTAAAAGAAGATGGATTATCACTGGAATAAGCACTCTTCTTCACTTTTCCGTCTTTTAATTCAAACGAAAGTTCTTCACTTCTGCTGCCTTCCGCTATCGCTTTATGATGTCTGGGTGTCGTACTATCTCCTAAAAAAATTTTAACTGTTCCATCTGCAGCGTAAATATTAATACTAGATACATCCACACTTGAAAACAAAACTGTTATTGCTAGTAAAAATGTTAGTATTTTCTTCATAATTTTCCCCCTCTCTTGTTTAATATTAATAAAATATATTTAGACAATTTTTATATGTCAATATCATCATAGCACATGACAATGCCTGTATCAACTATTACTTTATATACTTATGTATTTACATTTTACTATATTTACATTAAATTATATATGTATTATAATTGTAATGCACATTTTAATTAGGAGCACTTGTATGAATATTCGAGATAACTTTAAAAAGGGGTACGTTGAAATGCTTATATTAAATTTTCTTTCAGAAAAAGATTTATATGGGTATGAAATGACACAATTGGTAATAGAGCGTGGCGGTGGATATATAAAGATTCCTGAAGGTTCTCTTTATCCCACTCTTTATAAACTAGAAGACAAGCATATGATTTCATCATATCAAAAACAAGTTGGTAAACGTCTAAAAAGAATATATTATCATCTTGAAGATCAGGGATTAGAATATCTTAACGAACTAATTAAGGAATATTATGCTGTTAATGAATGCATCACAAAAATTTTAGAATTTTCAAAAGGAGCAAAAGATGAAAACAACGTTGAATAACAATATTCAAAAATCATATATTAAAAATATCAAAAAACAATTAAAAATCTCATCTAAATATAAGAGAACTCTATTAAACGATTTAGAAATTAATATTGACAGTTATATATCTGAACATCCTAATACTACTTATAAGGATTTAGTTGAAAATTTTGGAACTCCAGAAGATGTTTCAGAGTCATTTTATGAATCTCTTAGTTCCGATGAAATAAAAAAACAGCAAAAATTGAAAAAGCACATCATTATTATTGCCATCGTAGTTGGTTTAATATGTGTTTTTTCTTTTATTCATTACTATCAAAATCTAAACAAAGATTTACCATCCTACACCATTGAGAAAATTGAAGAATCTTAGGAAACAAACGATAATAATTAGGAGGGACTTATGAAAAAATTATTTATTTTATTCTCTATGATGCTATGCAGTGTATTGTATTACACTAACACTTTTGCAAACGTTATTGACAACTCTTCTGTTTACAGTGAGACCACAGATTTTTATGATGATGGTTACATTGTTGTGGAAATAGTTACAAACGACTCAAATAACATAGCATCATATTCAGCATCCAAATCTAAAACTGCAACAAAAAAAATTTCTTACTATACATCATCAAACAAATTGTTGTGGACAGTACATTTATCCGGAACTTTTAGTTACAACGGTTCTTCATCCAGTTGTACTAAAGCATCATGTTCTATTAGTAATTTAGATTCTAACTGGTCTGTTAAATCCAAATCAGCTACAAAATCAAAAAATACCGCCCATGCAAAAGTCACTATGCATCAAAAAGGTGGTGGCGATTTAAGTAAAGAACTTACTTTAACATGTGATAAAAATGGTAAATTAAAATAAACACAATCTTCTCTTTGGTGTAGATATTAATAAAACCACTAAATATCTGTATTATACAAATATTTAGTGGTTATTTTAATTTCCATTAATTCATACTAAATTCCTCTTAATTGATCTTTATCCACATCTCCACCCAAAATTTTTTGGTTTTTAACATAAGACTTTAATATCTTTTGAGATAAATTCCACAATTTTTTTGAAACAGAATATGTTGAATCACTTATTTCTTTCTGAACTTTTTCATCTAATACAGGAATATAGACATCATTTAGCAAATCCTCAACCTGGACTCTTGCTCTTGATGATGACGAACCTGTAGATAATCTGATAATCTGTTTAATAACCCATTCATTTTGAAGTATCGCGCAAATTACATACCTGTTTTCTTCAGATATGTACTTGTTCTTCTTGTATAATATTCTGTATATTTCCTTTGACATTATACCAAAAGGTTTTACAGGTGGTGCAATTGCTACTCTATTTATTCTCGGATTAATCCTTGTAAACAAAATATCTCCTCCATAAAATAAGTGAAATGAATCTCCTATTTCCTTACCACTCACTTTTCTCACATTAGTTATACTTCCTGTTTGTGGTGAAATATCCAGAACTTCTAAATAGTTATATATAGTATTTGCTCTTACCGAAACACTCTCATTCACAACAGAACACACTTCTGCTAATGGGATTACTTCTTTGTACAACTCTTCTAATTTCTTTTTATCTATTTTATTTAATAAATAATTTGCATCAATACGATAATTTGTTATAAGATTATGCTCTATCCATCCACACTCGCCATCATTAGATGTAACTTTAATTCCTTCGAATACTTCATCTGTCATATATTCGAATTCCTGTAAATCATTTTTTTCAGTCTGTTTATATGACCTTTTACCTTGCTCGTATCCTATTTCACTTGCTTTTCCCAAAAAAACAAACTGTGCATATACCCAAGCCTTATTACTTTTATTCTTGCTTATGGCATACCAATATCCAATTTTAGCTTCCAAAGCATCTTTCTTATTTGAACTGTCACTGCTAATTGTCTTTGTCTTTGAAATATAGGTATATCCGGTATGACATGCCAATCCCAAATCCATACAAAAAACCGGCTTTTCATTTACAAGTGTCTGTAACCATATGCCACTTTCACTTTTTGAACCCACGTTGACTGTTCCAAGCTTTCCTAAAGAATCCAAAGATGCTGTTCCTGATGCTGCTTTTACATTACTTGTTGGCAATGTGGCTGTAAGTAACATTACCATTGCCAATAATCCTGCTATAATTCTCTTTAATTTCTTTTCACATTTCCTCCTAAAAATTTCGTCTGCATGCAATCAATTGGTAATCTCGACTATCGTCTCGATGTCCATTGACCACCTTATAGAAATTCGTGCAAGCACGATTTCTGTATGGTGGTTTATTGCGCAAAAAAAGAACGCCTTAACTTAATAAGACGTTCTAACTATTTTATTTACTTATTTCATTGAGTATTTTGTCTACATTAATGTCTGAAAACAAGGCTACCCAATATGTGCCGTTACCTGATTCATAACATGCTATTGCTCCGCTTTTATGACTGGTACTTTTTAAATTATTGTAATTTCCTGGACTGTTCTTCCACTGTTTCATAGCATCTTTATAATTGGTTGCACCCATTGCAATATTCTCACCTGAAACATATGGCTCTCCATATTCCATGCCATTATCACCTTTGTACCAATAATATTCTTCATCTATGCCATAATTCTTATGTAGAAAATCAAACGCTGTGTCTGACCATCCGTTATGTGAAAAGTTCTTGCTTATTTGCTTTGCCCTTATAAGGCAAATCTTATATAACGTATCCGACCATTCAATTTTATCTGCTCCCGCTTTGGTTCTGTAACCATTCTGCACTATGAAAGCATTTTCCGCTGCAACTCTGTCATGAAATCCTTTTTTTATTTTTCCATTGGATTTCTTAACATATGTAAGACTCTTTGTTTTCACTGTTATGGTCTTTGAAAACTTTCCCTGCTCATTTGCTCCATTATCTGTAGATTTATAAGCTCTTACCTTTAGCTTAACTTTTTCATTGGCTAATAGATTTGTCAGTGTATATTTATTATTCTTTGTTGTCTTAACGCATTTCCATTGTTTCACTGCCGGATAATAAACATATACCTTATAACCTGAAACATTTTTCATTTTCTTCCATGTTATCTTATAACCTGCTTTGTACTTAACTGATGTTTTTCTTAAACTTGCATCCATTATTGTCTTGTACTTTTTTGTAATGGAAGAAACCTTAACGTTTGTTACTTTTCCCACTGACTTGGCATTTACGGTTTTGGTGGTAAAACAAAACTCTAGTGTAACAACCAGCATTGCCATAATCAAATATTTACTTTTTTTCTTAATCATTGTTCCAACCCTTCTGTCGAATTGTATTTTAACCATTTATAACAAATATCCATCATTCTTAGTGTTGTGGTAATTCCACCAAGAATTGATAAATATATTCTATCATAGTAATCTTCGATTTCAAATTCTAATGTGGTTGAATTTCGACTCTTTCAACCATACTCTGTATTTTAAACATTGGGACCCGGTGTCCCACTTTCTAATTTGCAAGTTCCGGCATATCATGTTGCACTCTTGCCTTATAATAACTGTCAATTGTTGTTGGTGCGTTATAAAGTGCTGCCAACAGGTATTTCTTAATGTTCTTTATGTTTGTTGTGTTATGATTCATGCACTCTAACACATACTCAATATGACTGATGTCCAATTTTGAGAATCTGGACTTTACAGCCTCTTTTGGAAACTTTGTACTTGAAATAATAATATAATCATTTTCACTGATAATGGTTTCAACAATAAGATTAACCATCCATCTATCATTGACTTTTCAAGATAATGTCTACTAATTAAAACATCATAGTCTATGTTATCCTTTACCATTTTTGTATATTTTTCAAAAATTGATTCTTCTTCTCTTCCCATCACATCAACTGCATTTTTCACCATGGGATTAGATAAGATATTATTACTCTCTTTAGTATTATTTATATTAATATTATTACTATTAGTCTTACTAATAAGCGGACCCCTTTTGGTTACTTCTTGAAGTTCACTTTTTACTCCTCTTGATGTACCTGTCGTACACTTTTAGAAGTTTCCACATCTCCACTTCTTGAAGTGTAAGTTCCTACACCTCTTAAAGTTTCCTTCTGTACACCTTTAGAAGTTTCCATATCTACACTTCTTGAAGTGTGAGTTCCTACACCTCTGGAAGTTTCTCTCTGTATACCTCTTGAAGTTTCCATTTTTTCATTCAAATTGTCATCTTCTGCTACATCATCAAAATCTGTGTCATCAGGCTCCGAATGGTCCTGAAACACAACAAAATTCTTTACATATAAGAGGCTTGGAAGTCCCAAACCTCTTCTTTTCTTTTCAACCAATCCAAAATTCTCAAGCTCATTTAAATATCTTACAGCTGTCTTTTTACTAAAGTTAAAGTCTTCCATTATTTCTGCAATTTGATAAATTATGTACACTCTATTCTCTGAATCAAACCATCTGTTCTTCATTGACAGGTTCATTCGGTCAAGCAAAACTCCATAAAGAAGTTTTGCATTGACTGACAAATCTGCAAACATTGGGTCCACAATCATTGCTTTAGGAATTCTTATGAAATTAAACTGCTCTGCCTGAGCTCCATAATAATAATCAAATGTCATAACCGTCACTCTTCCATTTCTCCAATAACTGGTAAATTATGTTCTCCATTTCCGCCTTTGTATAATTTTCAGGAAAATACTGATTAAGTTTCTTTTGGGATATTGTAACCTTTGCACTCTCCTTAGTTTTCTCTTCCGTTCTTTCAATGATGTCTGTTGATTTTTCCTCATTTTTAATTGTCTTAACCTGCTCTAAACTAACCTTATATCCAAGATTGAAATAATCTAAAATATCCTGCTGTTCATTCTCTGACAATTCTGCTATTTCCACTGCAAGTTTTATGGCAATCTTTTTTTCATCTACCATTTCAAGTAACTCCGGTAACAGATTAGTAAGCTTTATGTATCGTGATACCTGTCTTCCTGACAAGCCATTTGCCTCTCCTACACTTCCCTGCTTTCTGCTCCTTTTATTCCTTTATGGTGAATCGCTTCAAGTTTCATTTGAAATGCATAGGCTTTTTCACTTGGAAGTATTTCTTCTCTTTGAATATTCGAATCAACCATTACTATTGTTGCATCGTCATCACTTAATCCTCTTATAATAACCGGCACCTTTTCAAGTCCTGCAAGCCTTGCTGCATGTGTTCTTCTATGCCCCGATATTATCTCGTATTCTTCGTCATTTGTTTTCCTAACCAATATAGGAAGAAGTACGCCTCTTTCCCTTATTGACTCTGTTAATTCTTCCATTTTTTCATCATCCGACACCTTAAATGGATGATTGCTAAAATCATGTAATTTATCTACATCTATTTCTTTTAATCCGTCTGTTGTTTCCACTTTCAATAATTCATCATAACTTGTTAATTTTATTTTTTCTCTTACTTTACTCATGTACAAGCACCTCCTCTGTTAATTCTTCATAACTTTTTGCCACCTTTCCCCTTGGATCATGAATATATATACTCTTTCCTCAGCACTTGTTTCTGCAGCTCTAACTGACATTGGTATTCTGCTGTCAAATATTCCAATTGTTTCTCCGTAGGTGCTCTCTAATGCCTCTAATATGTCCTTTGTATAGTTAGAACGCATATCAACCATTGTCATAACCATGCCTTCTATTTTTAGCTCCTGATTTATTTGTCTTCTTACTCTGCTTATTGTCCTTATTAACTGCTGTAATCCTTTTACCGGTAAATACGATGCCTGAACAGGAATTAACACTGAATTGGCACATACAAGCGCATTAATGGTTATCATTCCAAGGCTTGGCATACAATCAATGAGAATATAGTCATAGTTTTCTTTTATATTAGAAATAAATCTTTTCATTACTAATTCTCTGCTCATTACATTAACCATAGAAACCTCTAATCCTGCCAACTCTATGTTTGCCGGAATAAAATCAATATTTTCTTCATGTTTTAAAATTATTTTTGCATAATCGATTTCTTCCTCATTTACAACATCCATTAACACATTTGCTAATGAATACTCAATCTTGTCTGGTTCATCAATTCCAAGACTTACTGTCATACTTCCCTGTGGGTCTGCATCTATTAACAGAACCCTTTTTCCCTTTCTTGCTAATCCAATACCTAAATTAACTGTTGTGGTAGTTTTTCCTACTCCACCCTTCTGGTTTGCTATTGCAATTACCTTACACATTTCTTTCTTCCTCCTTATATATTTTTTATATCTCCTACAAGATACAAATGTTGAAAATGTAAATAAAAAAAGACACCTTCTAAAATTTTTTTTTAGAAAGTGTCCCAATTTTTTATTTAATTATTAAGTTAACGTACTATGACATATTATCGCGTAAAATTTCTACGTCCTTTTATACGTCCTTTTGCTTTAATTAGTGAATTTGTAATTACTAATAACTTGCTACAATGCCCATAAATAAAGGGATTCTACAGTTTTTAAAAATAAATTATTTATCCAACTGCTTCATTGTCGGGAATAATAACACGTCTCTGATAGCTGCTGAATCTGTAAGTAACATACACATTCTGTCGATACCAAATCCAATACCGCCTGTTGGTGGCATACCGATTTCAAGTGCGTTCATGAAATCTTCATCTGTTGTATTAGCTTCTTCATCACCAAGTGCTAATAATTCTTCCTGAGCCTTGAATCTTTCTCTCTGATCAATTGGATCGTTAAGTTCTGAGTAAGCATTTGCCATTTCCCAGCCGTTCATGAAGAATTCGAAACGTTCAACATATTCAGGATTTTCAGGTTTCTTCTTTGTTAAAGGAGAAATCTCAATTGGATGATCCATAATAAATGTTGGCTGAATAAGGTGTTCTTCAACAAATTCCTCAAAGAATAAGTTTAAGATGTCACCCTTCTTATGGTGTTCTTCGTATTCTACATGATGTTCTTTTGCAAGTTCTCTAGCCTGTTCAACTGTTTCAACTTCGTTCCAGTCTACTCCTGCATATTTTTTTACTGCATCAACCATTGTAAGTCTTTCAAACGGCTTGCTTAAATCCATTTCGATTCCATTGTAAACAATCTTTGCACTACCACATACAGTTTCTGCAAGATGTCTGTAAAGATTTTCTGTTAAATCCATCATGCCGTTGTAATCTGTGTATGCCTGGTATAATTCCATAAGTGTAAATTCAGGGTTGTGTCTTGTATCAACACCTTCATTACGGAAAACTCTACCGATTTCGTATACTCTTTCTAAGCCACCTACAATAAGTCTCTTAAGGTAAAGCTCTAATGAAATACGAAGTTTAACATCTTCATCTAATGCATTAAAATGAGTTTCAAATGGACGGGCTGCTGCACCACCTGCATTGTGTACAAGCATAGGTGTTTCAACTTCCATGAATCCCTGTCCGTCTAAGTATCTTCTAATTTCGCTGATAATCTTTGAACGCTTAACAAATACGTCCTTTGCTTCCTGATTCATAATAAGGTCTAAATATCTCTGACGATATCTTAAGTCTGTATTTGTTAAACCATGATGCTTTTCAGGTAAAATCTGTAAACTCTTTGTAAGTAAAGTTACTTCTGTTGCATGAATACTCATTTCACCTGTCTTTGTCTTAAATGGATATCCCTTAATTCCAACAATATCACCAATATCCATCTTCTTGAAGTCTTTGTATTCTTCAAATGGTTCTTCACAGATTTCGTTTCTTGCAACGTAAACCTGAATATTTCCCTGTAAATCCTGAATGTTACAGAATGAAGCCTTACCCATTACACGCTTTAACATAATACGACCTGCAACAGATACAAGCTTTGAAGGATCCTTTATTAACTTGCCTTCTTCATCATGTCCACATTCTAATTCGTCAAAATGTTCTTTAATTTCCATGCTGTGATGTGTTACATCATACTTTGTAATCTGGAAAGGATCTTTGCCTCTTTCCTGTAAGTCAGCTAACTTTTCACGACGCACCTTTAAAAGTTGCTTTGTATCAACTTCCTGGTTGTTATTCTTATTTTGTCCTGCCATTTTTCTCTCCTCTGTTTCTGCAATTTAAAGCGCACCTATAGTGCGCTCTTTATATTTTAAATATATTTATTTAGTCTTCTTAATTTCAAGAACTTTGTATTTTGAAACTGTTTCACCAATTTCAACTTCTACAACATCACCAACTTCGTGACCGATTAAAGCTGTTCCAATAGGTGATTCGTTTGAAATTTTGCCCTGTAAACTGTTAGTCTGTGTTGAACCAACAATGCTAAATTCAAGATCTTCATCATATTCAAAATCATGAATTACAATATGGCATCCAACACTAATCTTTGTATCATCAATATCATCTTCTCCAACAACTTCTACGTTCTTGAGGATTTTTTCGATTTCTTCGATACGAGCTTCAATATCTCTTTGTTCATCTTTTGCTGCATCATATTCAGCATTTTCTGATAAGTCACCCTGTTCTCTTGCTTCTTTAATCTTCTGAGCAACTTCTTTACGTTTATTTACCTTTAAATCTTCTAATTCAGCCTCAAGTTCCTGAAGACCTGCATAAGTAAGTATATTTTTCTTTGCATTATCTGCCATTATTGCTTCCTCCAATCAAATTTGTTCAAAGTTTTACACTTTATAATAACAAGAGCCTTTGCCATTGTCAACAAAAACCCCTTTATATATTACAATCTCTCGTTTATTAAGTCTTTTAATTCTTCATATGTTTCCATTGTGTTACACAATCTTCTTAATTCAGCAGAATGTGGCAAACCACCTGTGTACCAGGCTATATGTTTTCGCATTTCGTGAACTCCGGTATATTCACCTTTGTACTCCACAATAAGGTTGGCATGTTTTAAAATCATTTCCTTTACTTCCCCAGATGTTGGCTTGTCTATGTGCTTTCCTGTGTTTAAATACTCATTTATCTGTTTAAATATCCAAGGATTTCCTCTTGCTGCACGCCCAACCATAAGCCCGTCACACCCGGTATATTCTTTCATTGCTTTGGCATCTTCCGGTGTAAAAATATCACCATTTCCAATAACGGGTATATTAACCGCTTCTTTTACCTGTTTGATTGCATCCCAGTCAGCTTTTCCACTGTAGTATTGTTCCCTTGTACGCCCATGGACTGCAATGGCGGATACACCACAAGCTTCTGCAATTTTTGCAATTTCCGTTGCCTGTAGTTCTCCATCTTTAAAGCCTTTTCTTATTTTAATTGTTATGGGCTTAATGCTTTCCTTAACCATTTTTGTTAAAATTTCTTCAACAAGTTTTGGCTGAGTTAATAAATATGAACCTTCATGATTATTAACAATTTTAGGAACCGGACAGCCCATGTTAATATCAATAAAATCACAGGCTCCATAGGAAACTCTGCCTGCAATTTCTGCCATTATATCCGGATCTGAACCAAACAGCTGAATTCCTATTGGATGCTCATCTTCATCAATAGCAAGTAAATCTTTTGTTTTTTTATTGTTATATAAAATAGCCTTTGCGCTAACCATTTCAGAATATAAAATTCCGCATCCCTGCTCTTTACAAAGCAGACGAAATGGCAGGGCTGTTACGCCTGCCATTGGTCCTAACGCTAAAGGGTTTTGAATTTCAAGATTACCAATTTCATTATTCTATCCCTTTATGAGTTATTTTTTATTCTTTTCGTATATAATTCGCATTCCCTGCAAAGTAAGTTCTTTATCATATACATCGATGCAGTCTGTATTTTTGTATATAACATTTCCAAGACCACCTGTAGCAATAACTTTAAGGTCTTTTATTTTGCTTTCTTCCTTAATCTTATTGACAATATATTCAGTCTGACCTATATAACCATACACAATTCCTGCCTGCATGTTAGTGATTATGTCTTTTCCTAAAATAGAGTCAGGTTTTTTGATTTCAACTTCAGGAAGTTTTGCTGTTCCATCCCATAATGCTTTTGCACATATTTGAATTCCTGGTGAAATAACTCCGGCTTCCAATGTACCGTTTTCGCTTATAAGATCATAAGTTGTGGCTGTGCCAAAATCAATTACAATACATGGACCGCCATACAGCTCATAAGCTGCAACAGCATCTACAATTCTGTCTGCTCCTACTTCTCTTGGATCAGTTCTGTTGATTTTTATTCCTGTTTTTGTGCCAACTCCTACAATAATAGGTTTGATTCCAAAATACTTTATTATACCACTGTTTAGTGAATACATTACTTTTGGAACAACAGAGGCAATTATTACATCGCTTATGGATGAAATGTCTATGCCTTTTCTCACTATCATTTCAGCAATCAATGAACCATATTCATCTGATGTTCTTGCTGACTGAGTCTTAAGTCGCAAATTTGCAAAAACTTTATCTCCTTTAAATAATCCCAATGTGATATTTGTATTTCCTACATCTACTGTTAGTAACATTATTCCGTTTCTCCTAAAACAAACACTTTATAGTACATTTCAAGAGCTTCTAAAAGCTCTCTTTTCTCTAATTGAATCTGATGAATCTTCAATCCGCTTCCGATTTCATCGTATAGCAAGTCGCCCTCGTCAGCCTGAGTTATAAGCTGCAGGTAACCATCCTCATCATATTCAACTATCAGTGTTCCACCTACCTCTTCAGTAAACATAACACACATAATTTGTAATTCCTGTTTTACCTGTTCCGGTAAATTGTTAAATTTAGGATTCAAATAATATTTTTTTTCATAGGAATTTGCCCCACACAAAACTCTATCTTCATTGTACATAATATTTTCACCTGTTTTATTTTTGCTTAATATCAGGGCATATCTTACATTAAAATACATTACTTTTCAAGTATTCTTTAACATCAAATATGCCCCAAGTATTATAACTAAACTTTAATAATCTGAATTTTCATAACTCTACATTATATTAAGTTTTTAATTTTTCTGATTTCTACATAATATTATTCTTTAATAACTTCTGCAAGTGCTTTTACGCTTCCTGCAATTCCCTGAATATCTGATGGGATAATAATCTTTGTAGCCTGACCATCTGCTGCTGCGGCAAAGGCTTCTAAACTCTTCATTGTAAGAACAGCTTCATCTGCTCCTGCTTCCTTAATTACCTTAATACCATCAGCTGTAGCCTGCTGCACCTTCAAAATAGCCTGGGCTTCACCCTCAGCTTCAAGAATCTTCTTCTGCTTCTCAGCGTCAGCCTTAAGAACTGCTGCTTCCTTGTCAGCCTGAGCATTTAAGATTGCTGCTTCTTTCTTACCTTCTGCAATAAGAACCGCTGACTTCTTCTCACCTTCAGCTCTAAGAATCTGTTCACGTTTCTCACGTTCGGCACGCATCTGTTTTTCCATTGCTTCCTGAATATCTCTTGGTGGAATAATGTTCTTAAGTTCGACTCTGTTTACCTTAATTCCCCATGGATCAGTTGCAACATCTAATTCTGTACGCATTTTTGCATTTATTGTTTCTCTTGATGTAAGTGTTTCATCAAGTTCCAAATCACCCACAATATTTCTAAGTGTTGTTGCTGTAAGTGACTTAATTGCCACTATTGGATTTTCAACACCGTAAGCATATAACTTTGGATCTGTAATCTGATAGAAAATAATAGTATCAATCTGCATTGTTACATTATCTCTTGTAATAACAGGCTGTGGTTCAAAGTCTGCAACCTGTTCCTTTAAATTAACTCTTCTTGATATTCTATCAAGAAAAGGCACCTTAAAGTGAATTCCTACAGACCATGTTTCTTTGTATACGCCTAATCTTTCAATAACATATGAATGTGCCTGTGGTACAATCTTTACACATGTTGATGTGACAACAATTGCCAACACTATAACTACTAATAAAATTTCCATTTTTCTCCTCCTTATTTATATCTACTTTTTAATTTTCACAATAGCCTTAACACCCTCAATGGCTACAACTTCAACTAATGTGTTTTCCGGTATTATATCTTCATTAACGCTTCTGGCTGTCCATTCCATTCCGTCAATAAGAACCATTCCTTTTGCATTAATATTGTCTATTTCAGAAATAACTTTTCCGTTCTTTCCTTCCATTGATTCCACATTAGTCCTCTCGGCTTTGTTATTAATGTACTTTACCGCAATAGGTCTAAGCACTAACAATACGATTACCGTAACAACTATAAAAACAATTGCCTGAATAATCCAGTTCCCGGTAAACAATGATGTAACACAGGCAGCCAAAGCTCCAATTGCAAACCATATACAGGTCATTCCAAGGGAAATCAACTCCAGTGCCGCAAAAACTACAAACACTATTAACCATCCAATATAATTCATACGCCCTCCTTTTCTATATTTAACTGTTAGTTACATTTCTCTTACGGTCACAATGTCTACATTATATTATGTATAAATTCCCAATATAATGTGTTTATCTTTTGTAACCATAATATTTGTTCAGTTAAAGAGCATTATAGCATTTGTGATAAAAAAAAGAAATCCCATTATAAAGGATTTCTTAAATGTATTTTATTTAAACTGTACATATTCCTGTTTTACATATCCATTATTGCCATTATAGTCAATTTCTATCCATTCACCGTCTTCTGCAATAATATCAAATTCATCTCCCTGCTCAGCGATTCCCAATGCCTCCGAATCTTCTGTGGCATCCTTTCTAACATTCAAAATATCAGTATTAATAACTATCTTAGAGCCTGTTGTGTTTTCAGTTTCAATATGTGTGTCCTCTACTGTTGCATCTTTTCTATCAACTGCCGCTACTTTTTGCTCATCCTTATTTTTCACATCAATTGATTCTTTCTCACTAACAACCAACTGAGAGCTGTCTACTAAAACAATCTTTCATTTCTTCCAATTACTGATGCGATTGTAATAATGGAAGCTATTGCAAATACTGCAATATAAAATATTCTATTTCTATGTATGTACAACTGTTTCTTTAATTCTTCTTTATTATTTATGTTCATCCTATTAACACCCAAACTAATCTATCTAATGCTTTAACAAATGTAGTCACTTACAATTAGTATTTATATAGAAATTGTATATCTTTAATTTAATAATTCATTTTTGTTACATATGTTAAATTTGTGCTCGTCATCTGTAATAAAATTTTAACAATTTTTCGACATAGTGTCAATGAAATATCTACGTTTTTCTTCCTATATACATAAACTCCCAATCTTCCTTATAATCTTTTATTTGTCCACATATATATTATTTTTAACTTTTATTTCCATAATTTTATTACGAAAATATTCGCTTTTTTTGGCAAATGTTACAAACTTCAAGGTAAATCGTTGCATAATTTATTTAGTAGATGTATGATATTTGCGTGAAAGACAATTAAATTAGGGTTGATATATACTAATACATTAATACATGACTTGATTCACCCTGGTTAAATTCAAGGAGGATTATTTATTATGGCAACTAAAAAGGGAAACACAATCAGTACAAAAGCAGCTGAAACTAAAGCAGAACCAAAGCAGGTTACTGTTTCTTCAATATTAAACGCAGAAGCAGAAAAGAAAACTACTGCTAAAGCTACTACAGAGAAGAAGGTTGTTGCTACTGAAGCAAAAAAAGTTACTGAAACAAAGAAGACTACTGCAGAAGCAAAGAAAGCTCCAGCTAAGAAAGCTGAAGAAACAAAAGCAACTGCTAAGAAGGTTGAAGAGCCTAAGAAAACAGTTACAAAGAAAGCTACAACAACAGAAAAGAAAGCTACTAAGACTACAGCTAAGAAAACAGCAGCTAAAAAGACTACTAAAAAAGAGTCAAACTTATATGTTCAGTTCCAGGGAATGGAATTTGATGCTAAGCAGATTGAAGAAGCTGTAAAGGCTGACTTCAAGGCAAAAAATAAAAAGAGAACAATAAATTCAGTTTCTATTTATGTAAAACCTGAAGATATGAAAGCATACTATGTTATCGATGGCATCATCGGTGATGTTGCTTTATAGGATTTAATTAAGAATCCATAAAAAATAGTTCCAAATGATATTGTTACATACAAAACAAATATCTTTGGAACTATTTTTTTGCAATTATTTTTTAAAAATTATTCTTTTTTGTACCAACTCATCTATAGTGGTACGTCTTCTATTCTTTGACATTTTCTACAAAGTCATTTAATTTCTTTGCTAAAGCGTCTGCATCTAGTCCATGTACCAAACATGCTTCCTCTAAAGATTCTCCCTGAGCAGATGGACAGCCCACACAATGCATTCCCTCACTTAATAGAATTGGTATACATCCCATGTGAATGGCAATTATATCTGAAATAATCATATCTTTTGTTATTCTAGCCATTGAAATCCTCCATTACATCTTTTCAGGTTCAGGATAATCCTGACCGAAAGTTTCAACTGTAACTTTTTTCATTTTCTGTTCTTCTAAAGGCTTATCCATATAATCTGTTGCAACTGCTGCAATCTTATCAATAATATCTTCACCTTCTACAACTTTTCCAAAAGCTGCATACTGACCATCAAGATGTGGTGATGTTTCATGCATAATAAAGAACTGTGACCCTGCTGAATTTGGTTCCATTGTTCTTGCCATTGAAAGAACACCCTTTGTATGCTTTAAGTCATTTGCAAAACCATTATATGAAAATTCACCCTTAATAGAATATCCAGGTCCACCTACGCCTGTTCCCTGTGGATCTCCACCCTGAATCATAAAACCTCTGATTACTCTGTGGAAATTACTCCATCATAAAAACCTTTGTTTACTAAACTTATAAAGTTATTTACTGTATTTGGAGCGATTTCAGGATATAATTCAGCCTTCATTACGTCTCCGTTTTCCATTTCGATTGTTACTATTGGATTCTGTGCCATTTTTCTCATTCCTTTCTATTAAAATATTCTAAGTGCCAGACTTTATATTGCCCTGACAACCATTTTCTTATTTTGTCCAAAATTAAATTTCGGATTTCTAAATATTCTAACACATTTATTTTCACAGTACAACTTGCCGCTTTTCCAATATGAAACTTGCCTCTTTTTCAATATAAAACTCGTCTTTTATTCTTAATAATGTAGCGCTTTTACGTACCGGCATAATTTACTTTTTCTTACATTGTAGCGGTGCATATAGTAGCAAAAGATACATTCTTTTTTTAGAGACGCACTTACTCAATAACTGTTTACATTTCGTGCAGAAATTCAGCTATAGGAACACGTATTTTACGTTGAAACATTTTTAGTTTTCTTTTTTACACCTTGTTCATAATTTCTTTACATCGAAAACACTCTTTTTTCACGTTTTCAAATTATTATATAAACATAAACAAAAGTTGCTATACATTTTGTTTATGTTTTTTCATAATTTTTTTGGATCGGATTTATCCGATTCCCTCCCTTTTTTATTATTAGAATATATTTGCGGAAAGGATGCAGAGATGCATCCTTTTTGCTGTCTAAAAAAAGACCACAGATTTGTTTTCAATTAATCTTCAAATGAACTCGCTGGCAAATGTTAGATTGTTATATCTAACTTCTTGTGAAAAATTCATTTCCAACAAATCTGTGATCTTTTACTTACGCCATATATTGTCTGCAAATAATATATGCCATGTATAAACAATAAATAAAGATTAGTAATATACCTTCTTTTCTTTCAATCTTCTTACTTGTAATTGCCACTACATAAACTATCACTGCCACAAGTAGTGCTACAACCGCATCAATCGCATTATTTAAAGTAACTGTTACAGGTGATATTGTAGCCGAAACGCCTAACACCAATAAAATGTTTGATATGTTAGAGCCAACTACATTTCCCACTGCCAAATCTGCTTCTCCTTTTTTCGCAGCAACGGCTGATGTAACAAGCTCAGGTAAAGATGTTCCCATTGCTACTACTGTAAGACCTACTAATGTTTCGCTCATACCTACCGCCAATGCAAGACTTTTGGCACAATCTACAACTACCTCTCCACCTACAACAATTGCTACTATACCACCAAGAATAAACCAAACACATTTGGACTTAGACATTAGAATATCTCCATCATCGCCCTGTGTTCTCTCTCTTAAAGCATAAGAAATTGTCCATGCAATAAAACCTACAAACAATAACAACAATAATATGCCGTCTATTCGTCCAACAGACCCTACTGTAGCATTTCCGTTTGAAAATTTAAGCAAATTCACATTTCCGATTATATCTCCAAACCACAATGCATCTCCTAATAAAAATATCAATATAAGGGAAATTATGGCTAAAAACGGGAACTCTCTCTTCAATATAGACTGTTTCACCTTAATGCTTGCAAAAAGAGCTGTCACACCCAAAACCATTAAAAGGTTAAATGTATTTGAACCGTCAACATTACTTACTGCAATAGCATTAGAGCCTTTTGCTGAAGCAAATGCACTTACGGCAAGTTCAGGTAGCGATGTTCCCACCGCAACAATTGTAAGTCCCACTACAATTGATGGAACTTTCAATCTTCTGGCAACTGCCACGCTTCCATCTACGAAAAAATCAGCCCCTTTAATAAGGAATAAAAATCCTACTAATAACAATAGAATATCCAATATTACTTTCATCTTAATTTTCTCTCCTTAATCCCACTTTTAATATTGCAGGCTTTTACTTATTATCTTTTTACGAATAAATACTATTCTATACAATTATGCAAAACAACGCAAGAAAAATGTACAAGGGACATTTCTTGTTAAACCAAAAGAATGTCGCTTGGGGCATTCTACGCGCCTAGTGCGTGTTGCTTTAGCAACATTTTTCATTTTGTGCTAGTGTGCATCCATAGTGAAACGTTTTTATGTAATAAAAAATTCTGAAAGAATTTCTTATTACATAAAAAGAGCTTGCGATAAAAATCGCAAACTCCTTTTGAGGTTTTATTATAAATAGTAATTATAATTCAAATACTAAATCACCGTATGTAGGCATTGGCCATTCTTCTTTTGGCATAACTACTTCAAGTTCATCAGCCGGTTTTCTAAGTTCAGCCATTGCTTCCATAACTTCATCTTTGTAAGCAACTGCAACTGCCTGTGCATCTCCTGCGTTTGCAGCTTTTTCTGTTACTTCTGATAAGTTCTTAACTGCCTTCTTCATTTCAGCTAATTTTGCTGTAGCATCTGCTAACATTTCTGCCTGAATTGTTGCATCTACACCAGCTTCTTTTACTGCTAAAACAGTATCTGCAAGTTCTTTTGTATATTTAACTGTTGCAGGAATAATTAACTTGTTAGCCATATCTACCATTGTTAATGCTTCAATATTTCTAACACCTGCATACTGTTCAAATAAGATTTCCTTTCTTGCTGCTAATTCAGCCTTAGAAAGAATACCAAACTTACCATACATTTCAATTGTTGTATCATCTAATAATGCAGGTATTGCATCAACAATAGATTTGCAGTTTGGAAGACCTCTCTTTTCAGCTTCAACCGGCCATTCTTCTGAATATCCGTTTCCGTTGAAGATAATTCTCTGATGTTCTCTCATTAACTTAGCTGTGTATTCTGTAACTGCTGTTTCGAAATCATCAGCCTTGCTTAACACTTCAACAGCTTTTTCAAACTGTTCAGCCATCATTGCGTTAAGAACTGTATTTACATCACCAATTGTGTTTGATGAAGCAACCATTCTAAATTCAAATCTGTTACCTGTAAATGCGAATGGTGATGTTCTGTTTCTATCTGTAGGATCCTTCTCAAGTTTTGGAAGTTTCTTAATACCAAAATCAATTTCTCCTGATGAAAGACTTGATGTAGCTTCACCATTTTTAATAATCTGATCTACAACGTCTCCAACCTGATCTCCTAAGTACATTGAGATAATTGCAGGTGGTGCTTCATTAGCTCCTAATCTGTGGTCATTACCTGTATTTGAAGCTGCTAATCTTAAAAGAACTGCATGTGCGTCAACAGCTGCCATTGTACAAGCTAATACTAACTGGAATAATGAGTTATTTTCAGGTTTTTTTCCAGGTTTAAATAAGTTAATTCCATCATCAGTTGTAAGTGACCAGTTGTTGTGCTTACCTGAACCGTTGATTCCATCAAATGGTTTTTCATGAAGTAAGCAAATTAAGCCATGCTGTCTTGCTGTTTTCTTTAAAATATCCATTACTAAAAGGTTGTTATCTAAAGCAACATTTGAAATTGAAAAGATTGGGGCAATTTCAAACTGTCCTGGAGCAACCTCGCAATGTTCTGTTTTTGCTGTGATTCCTAACTTCCATAATTTCGCATCTATGTCTTCCATGAATGCTTTTACTCTGGAGGAATTGCGCCAAAATACTGATCGTCCATTTCCTGTCCCTTAGGAGCAGGTGCTCCAAATAATGTACGTCCTGAGTAAATTAAGTCAGGTCTCTTCAAATATTTTTCCTTATCCACAAGGAAGTATTCCTGTTCAGGTCCAACATATGAGTAAATTCTCTTTGTGTTTTCATTTCCAAATAATCTCATAAGTCTTACACCTTGCTTACTTACTGCATGCATTGCCTTAAGAAGTGGTGTCTTTGTGTCAAGTGATTCACCTGTATATGAGCAAAAAGCTGTCGGTATACAAAGTGTATCTTCTTTAATGTAAACAGGAGATGTAATGTCCCATGCTGTATATCCTCTTGCTCCACATGTTTCTCTAAGTCCACCTGAAGGGAATGAAGAAGCATCAGGTTCTCCCATTAATAATTCTTTTCCTGTAAATGTATTTTCAATTTTTCCATCAACTGGTACTGATGCAAATGAATCATGTTTTTCAGCTCCTACTGAAATAACATATGGTTGAAATACATGTGTATAGTGTGTAGCACCTT
>ERZ859980.165-NODE-165-length-47619-cov-2.348919_pt1 | contig 47619 bp, 49 predicted proteins | sample MGYA00509984_ERZ859980 | MGnify/ENA primary metagenome ERZ859980 (study PRJEB30046, sample SAMN00715173) | human gut metagenome | study: EMG produced TPA metagenomics assembly of the A metagenome-wide association study of gut microbiota in type 2... | reverse complement strand
ACAATAAAAGAAAAAACACATAATATTACGCCCGAAAGCATGGAGAAAATCAGCGGCACACTTGAAAAGGTGATGAATGAAAACACAGGACTTGTATGCCTTATTGTATAAATAAACTTGTACAATAATATGAAAATGTGTTATTATTAACAAAGAATAAAGATATCTATTTGGAGGATACGAGATGAAGAAATTGGAAGAATATGTAAGAAGTATTCCTGATTTTCCTGAAAAAGGAATTATATTCAGAGATGTTACAAGTGTACTTCAGGATGCGGACGGATTACATCTTGCAATTAATGAGATGGATAAGTGTCTTGAAGGAATTGACTATGATGTTGTTGTAGGTCCTGAATCGAGAGGATTTATTTTTGGTGTGCCGATTGCATACAATAATCATAAAGCATTTGTGCCTGTAAGGAAGAAAGGTAAACTTCCATGTGAGACAATTCGTGTGATTATGATCTTGAATATGGAAAAGCAACTATCGAAATGCACAAGGATTCAATCAAACCTGGTCAGAAAGTGTAATTATTGATGATTTAATTGCTACAGGTGGTACAACAGAAGCTATTATCAAGCTGTTGAAGAACTTGGCGGCGTAGTTGTAAAAGTTGTATTTCTTATGGAACTCAAAGGACTTAAAGGAAGAGAAAAACTTTCAAAATATAGAGTAGATGCAGTAGTAACATACGATGGAAAATAAAAAGGATTGAGATATGACAGATTTAAACAAAAACATTAAAATTGAAAATCATGGAGTAATCCCAAAAGAAGAAGAACAGGCAACTCCTGAAGAATTATATGCAAGATTAATTGAAAAAATAAAGCATTATCATCCATCAGCAGACGATTTAAGGATGATTGATAAGGCATATAATTTTGCAAAAAAATCACATGGAGACCAGAAAAGAAAGTCAGGAGAACCATACATTATTCATCCAATTCATACAGCTTTAATATTAGCTGATTTAGAGTTGGATAAAGAATCAATTATGGCAGGTCTTCTTCACGATGTAATGGAAGATACGGCCGCAACCCGTGAAATAATGATTAAGGAATTTGGCGAAGAAGTAACAGACCTGGTTGATGGCGTAACAAAACTTACTAAATTAGATTACGATGTTGATAAGGTGGAAGAGCAGGCAGAAAACTTGCGTAAAATGTTTTTGGCAATGGCAAAGGACATTCGAGTTATATTGATTAAGCTTGCGGATAGATTACATAACATGCGTACGCTTATGTATATGACACCTGAAAAACAGAAAGAAAAGTCAAAAGAGACAATGGACATTTATGCACCAATTGCTGACAGACTAGGTATTTCTAAAATTAAGATTGAATTAGATGACTTAGCTTTAAGATATTTAGAGCCTGAAAAATACAAAGAATTAGTTGACGGTGTTCATGAAAGATTAGAACATCGTGAAGAGTTTATGAGTAACTTAATTGCTGAGGTGGCAGGCTATATTGAAAAGGCAGGTATTAAAGCAACAATAGATGGTCGTGTAAAGCATTATTTTAGTATTTACAAGAAAATGACTATGCAACACAAGACTTTGGATCAGATTTATGATGTTTTTGCAGTAAGAATTATTGTTGACAGTGTAATGGAATGTTATGGGGCGTTAGGTATAATACACGAGAAATACACTCCTGTGCCGGGAAGATTCAAAGACTATATTGCAATGCCAAAGCAGAATATGTATCAGTCACTTCATACAACATTAATTGGACCAAATGGGCAACCATTTGAAATTCAGATTAGAACATACGAAATGCATAAAACTGCTGAATATGGTATCGCAGCTCATTGGAAGTATAAGGAAAATATTACAGGTGACGGCGATAATGAAGAGCAGAAAATTGCCTGGTTAAGACAGATTCTCGAATGGCAGAGAGACATGTCAGATAACCATGAATTTATTAATCTTTTAAAAGATGATTTGAACATGTTCTCTGAAAGAGTGTACTGTTTCACACCAAATGGTGATGTAAAGAATTTACCAAGCGGTTCTACACCAATTGATTTTGCATACAGTATTCATAGTGCAGTAGGTAATAAGATGGTTGGTGCAAGAGTTAATGGCAAGATGGTTAATATCGACTACAAGCTCCAAAACGGTGACAGAGTGGAAATTGTTACATCTAATAACTCTACAGGTCCAAGTAGAGACTGGTTGAAGGTTGTTCAGAGCACACAGGCAAAAAATAAAATTAATGTTTGGTTTAAACAGCAAAATAAAGAAGAAAATATAGTAAAAGGTAAAGAACTTATTGAAAAATATTGCAAGGCAAAGAATATTAATTTATCAGAAATATTAAAGCCTGCATATTGGAAAAAGTTCGGTTGAAATACAGTTACAAAGAGTGGGATTCTCTTATTGCTTCAATTGGTCATGGTGGCTTAAAAGAAGGTCAGATTGTAAATAAACTTCTTGATGAATACGAGAAGGAACACAAGGTTGAAATAACAGACGATGATGTATTAAAAGAAACAAACAATAATAAGGCAAATGTTCCAAGAAAAAGTAATTCTAAGAGCGTATTATTGTTGAAGGTATGGATGACGTAGCAGTTAGATTTTCTAAATGTTGTAGTCCTGTACCGGGTGATGAAATTGTGGGCTTTGTAACAAGAGGACGTGGTGTTTCAATTCATAGAACAGACTGTATCAATATTATGAATCTTCCTGATATTGAAAGAGGTAGATTAATTGAGGCAAGCTGGGCTGCTGACGAAGGCAAGCAGGACGGCAAATATATGACAGAAATTGTTATTTATGCAAACAACAGAGTCGGTATTTTGACAGACTTGTCAAGAATATTTACAGAAAGAAATATTGATGTAAACAGCATCAATAGTAGAACAAGCAAGTCTGACATTGCCACAATTACAATGACATTTGCAATACAGGGTACAGAAGAATTAAACAGCTTAATTGCAAAAATTCGAACAATTGACAGTATCATTGATATCGAGCGAACAAGCAGTTAAACGTGTAATTGACATTTTGTAATGTGAAAAAATGAAGACAATTGTTATGTTATGGAAATTAATTTCTTCACTGTGGCAACTGACAAAATTAGAAGAAAGTGCTCTAACGCCGTGGGTTCATCAAGGCAGCGTAGTCGGCTTGATAGAACCGCTACGAGCGTTTGGCAGCGGGAGCGTGCTTTCGTTAATTTGTCAGGTGGCACAGTGGGTATAGTGTAGTGGATAACAATTGTCTTCCATTTTTGAAAAGGAGAAATAGATGGGAAATATCAAAATTAGAAGCGTATTAGTTAGTGAATGTTATACTAACTGTTATTTATGTATGAACACAGATACAAAAGAAGGATTTATTGTTGATCCCGGTGATGATGCTTTAAAAATCAGTGTTAATGTTAGTAACATAGAAATGATTCCAAAAGCAATTTTGCTTACACATGGTCATGCAGACCACATTAGTGCTGTAACGGAATTAAAGGAAAAATACAATATTCCCGTATATGCTTCTGAAGAAGAAGACAGGCTTTTAGTAGATACAAGAGCAAATTTATCATCAATGTTTGGAAATCCTGTAAGCATTTGTGCAGACAAATTTTAAGAGATGGTGATAAGTTTACTATTGCAGATAAGGAAATTAAGTTTATTTTAACGCCTGGTCATACGCAGGGAAGTGGTTGTTATTATATAGCAGAAGATGAAGTTTTGTTTAGTGGTGACACACTTTTCCATCAGAGCAGAGGTAGAACAGATTTTCCGGGGGGAAGTGAAGCGGCAATTATCAGATCAATTAAAGAAAAATTGTTAGTGCTTCCAGGCGAAACAACTGTTTATCCGGGACATATGGATATGACAACTATAGATAACGAAAAGGTATATTATTAATGATGACATTCAGATAGAACCTAAACAATTTGAATATGATATTCAGTCAATGGTGCAGGCTTTTTATGTGGGACAGCCTTTTAAAATTAATGAAGATTTAGAGGAGTCATACAGAACACTAAAAGTGATTTTTCAGGAAGAAAAAATTACTGCATCATTGTACGATGAGGCCAAGAAGCTTTTTGAAGACGAAATTTGTTGTGACTTTCAGGATAGAAGGGAGACAAAAACGCTCTTAAAAAGCTTTTGTACTGTTTAATGAGAAAAGATATAGGACAGGACCTGCCTTGGGGTAATTTAACAGGTATCAGACCGGCAAAAATTCCGGGTATGTTAAAAGAACAGGGACTTTCAGATGAAGCAATAAGAAAAGAAATGAAAGAAACATATTTTATTTCTGATAACAAGTTGGACCTGGCAATGGATGTTCAAACATGGAACATAAGGTACTTTCAAATGTTAATTACAAGGGCAATTATAGTTTATATGTGGGTATACCATTTTGCCCAACAACTTGTCTTTATTGTTCATTTACATCCTATCCTTTAAACAGATATAAGGAAAAAGTAGATGCTTATGTGGATTCAGTTATTAAGGAATTGAGATTCCTAGGTAAGCAATTACAGGATAAAGAACTTAATTCAGTATATATTGGTGGTGGTACGCCAACCACACTTGAACCTGCGCAGTTAGACAGATTAGTAAATGCATTAAAAGATAATTTTGATTTCAGTAATGTAAAGGAGTTTACTGTTGAAGCAGGCAGACCGGACAGCATTACAAGAGATAAATTAATGACTTTAAAAAAACAAAATGTTTCAAGAATTTCCATTAATCCACAGACAATGAATCAGGAAACTCTAGACATTATAGGTAGAAAACATTCAGTTAAACAGGTAATACAGGCTTTTAATTTGGCAAGAGATTGTGGCATGGATAACATAAATATGGATTTTATAATCGGTCTACCAAATGAAACAGAGGACATGGTTAAATATTCAATGGAACAGGCTTTGAAGCTGGCACCAGATGGTATTACAGTACATTCCCTGGCATTAAAACGTGGTTCAAGACTTAACATGAACAGACAAAAATATTCAGATTTAAATTTTGATAACAATACAAAGTTAATGGATATTACAAAAGAATATGCTTATGAAATGGGTATGAAGCCATACTATTTGTACAGACAAAAAAATATGGCAGGTAATCAGGAAAATGTAGGTTATTCATTGCCCGGTAAAGAAGGAATTTACAACATACTTATGATGGGAGACTATCAGAATGTATGGGCATGTGGAGCAGGAGCAGTTACAAAACTACTTTCTTCTGACAGAAAAAGTGCCACTAGAATTGATACATTGAAAAATGTAGACCAGTATATTGACAGAATTGACGAAATGATTGACAGAAAAAGAAGTTATTTTGTAAATTAATAAAAGATACAACACTTGTGTTCTTTTCTATTTAATAGTAAAATATACAAGTTAGAAAAATATAAGGAGCAAAAACATGGCTTTAAGTAAGAAACCGGTTACAGGAATGAAGGATATTCTTCCTGAAGAAATGAAAATAAGAAATTATGTACAGAATGTAATTAAGGAAACTTATAATGCATTTGGATTTACTCAGATTGAGACACCTTGCGTGGAACACATTACAAACCTGACAAGCAAACAGGGTGGAGAAAACGAAAAGTTAATTTTTAAGATTTTAAAAAGAGGAGAAAAGTTAAACTTAGAAACAGCTACGGAAGAAATGGATGTAGTTGATAATGGTTTAAGATATGACTTAACAGTTCCTCTTGTTAGATATTATTCAAAAAATGCCAACGATTTACCATCACCATTTAAGGCATTACAGATGGGAAATGTTTGGCGTGCAGACAGACCACAAAGGGGAAGATATCGCCAGTTTATGCAGTGCGATATTGATATATTAGGTGATCCAAGTAACTTAGCTGAAATTGAACTTATTTTAGCAACAACAACTACACTTGGAAAGTTAGGATTTAAGAATTTCCAGATTAGAATTAATGAAAGAAGAATTTTAAAGGCAATGGCTTCATACAGTGGTTTTGCTGCTTTCTGCGGATTCCCGGAAGAAGAATACGATGAGTGTTTATCATTCTTGATAAGATGGACAAGATTGGTTTAGAAGGCGTTAAGGAAGAATTAATTAAATACGATTTCGCCCCTGAATCAGTTGAAAAATATATACAGTTATTTGAAAAGATTGAAAATCAGGCAGATCCTATTGGATACATAGCAGATAAGCTTGGAGATTTCATGGGTGATGATGTAAAACAGTGGATGGATGAAATTATAGACAGTGTTAAGGCTACAAAGTCATCTGATTTTGAAATTGTATTTGATCCACATTGGTTAGAGGTATGTCATATTATACAGGAACAATTTTTGAAATAGCAATTCCTGAATTTGGCGGAAGCTGCGGTGGCGGTGGTCGTTATGACAAGATGGTTGGTAAGTTCACAGGTCATGATGTACCGGCATGTGGTTTTTCAATTGGATTTGAAAGAATTGTTTTATTATTAATGGAACAGGGCTTCAAAATCCCTGAAGATTATGACAAGGTTGTATACCTTATTGAAAAAGGTGTTGAAGGCGACAGACTTTGTGAAGTTATTGCACAAGCACAGGAAGAAATGACAGAGGATGAACTTTCCTCCTTAGATCGTTTCTTTGATGATCCGGATGGTGCAAAATCAGATATGGAATCAAAGCCTTCCGTGGATGAGGTGGAAAACGGATGAAAGAGGAAATCCTTACGCTAAAGGAAGCTTTGGCGAAAGCCGTGGACAAATTGCAGCAGATGGAAGTGCCGGATGCCGACATTGATGCATGGTATTTGTTTTCCTATGTGACCGGACTTGACCGTGCGGCATTTTTCCTGCATGGAGAGGAACCGATGGCGGAGCCGGATATGATTCGATACCGCGACCTGGTTACAAAACGTGGGGAACGCATTCCATTACAGCATTTGACCGGTGAGCAGGAGTTTATGGGGCTGGATTTTCATGTGAATGAACATGTACTGATCCCGAGACAGGATACCGAATGTCTTGTAGAACGGGTTCTGCCATATGTAGATGGCAAACGAGTGTTAGATGTGTGTACCGGTTCCGGATGTATTGCGATAGCGATTGCCAAACTTGGTAAACCGCTCATCGTGCACGGAGTAGACATCTCCGAGGAAGCACTTGCAGTTGCCAGACAGAATGCAACAGAACTTAACGCTTCTGTAGAACTGTTTGCGGGGGATCTTATGACAAAGATGGATGGGCAATACGATGTGATCGTATCGAATCCGCCGTATATCCCACCGTCAGTGATAGAGGGATTGATGCCGGAAGTACGATTGCACGAACCGATGCTTGCACTGGACGGTGGACAGGATGGGCTGGAATTTTACCGGAGGATTGCAGGACAGGCGGTCACACGACTGGCGCCAAACGGAAGACTGTTTTTGGAGATCGGATGTGAACAGGCTGCTGCTGTAGCGGAAATATTGCAAAAACAGGGATATCGGGAAGTACAGGTGTTTCAGGATCTTGCCGGTAAAGATCGTATTGTACAATGTATCGTATGAAATAGAATGGAGGAAGAATCATGTTTGATAAATTAGAAGATTTGGTGCGTAGATTGGAAGAGCTTAATATTGAGCTTACGGATCCTGATGTTATCAGTAATCAGGATAAATACCGCCAGCTTATGAAAGAGCAGAATGAGTTGACGCCGATCGTTGAGAAATATCAGGAGTATCGTGCGGCAAAAGATGGTGTGGAAGATAGTCTTGCCATTTTAGAGGAAGAGAACGATGAGGAAATGCGTGAGCTTGCCAAAGAGGAGTTGGCAGATTGCAAAGCTAAAGTAGAATCCTGTGAACAGGAATTGAAGATTTTGATGTTGCCGAAAGATCCGAATGATGATAAGAACGTTATCGTAGAGATCCGTGGCGGTGCCGGTGGAGATGAGGCGGCATTATTTGCAGCAGATCTGTTCCGTATGTATTCTAAATTTGCCGAGGCAAACCGTTGGAAAGTAGAAGTGATGAGTGCCAATGAAAACGGCATTGGTGGTTTTAAGGAAATTGTCTTTATGGTGCTCGGTCATGGAGCGTATTCCAAGTTAAAATATGAAAGCGGTGTGCATCGCGTTCAGAGAATCCCAACGACAGAATCCGGCGGACGTATTCATACATCGACGGCAACGGTTGCGATCATGCCTGAGGTAGAAGATGTTGAAGTACATGTAGATCCGAACGATTGCAAGATTGATGTATACCGTGCGTCCGGTAATGGCGGACAGTGCGTCAACACAACAGATTCTGCTGTTCGTATTACGCATATCCCTACGGGTATTGTGGTTACCTGTCAGGATGAGAAATCTCAGCTCAAAAATAAAGACAAGGCGATGAAAGTACTTCGTTCCCGCATCTATGATATGGAGCAGGAAAAGGCGAATAGCGAACAGGCAGCTGAGCGGCGCAGCCAGGTTGGAACCGGTGATCGTTCCGAAAAGATCCGTACTTATAATTTCCCACAGGGACGTGTGACAGATCACCGAATCAAATTTACCAGCCATCGTCTGGGAGAAATATTAGATGGAGATATTAATGAACTGCTGCAGAACATTATTGCGGCAGATCAGACAGCGAAATTAGCGAAATTAAACGAAAATTAATGGGGGGAGAATGGTTATGAGAAAAAAGAAATGGTTACGTGGCGTAATGGCAATGGCGGTAGCGGGGAGTCTGCTTATATCGGCAGCACCGGGAAGCCTGCAGGCACCGAAAGCGTCAGCAGCAGTGAAGCTGACCGGTAAGACCAAAAAGGTTGCTTATCGAAACACTTTTGTTGGAAAACATGGCAGATTACGTGTCAAAGGCACTAAGCTGGTGGATAAAAAAGGCAAAGCGGTACAGCTTCGCGGAATATCCAGTCATGGCATCAACTGGGATGTTGGAGAGCCGTTTGTTAATGAGAAAGCTTTGCGAAATCTGCGGGACGAATGGGGCGTTAATTGTTTTCGTGTTGCAATGTATACCGAGGATTACAATGGATACTGCGTGACAGATACGGCAAGCCGCAAGAAGCTTTTGGCAAAGATCGATACAGCCGTAAAAGCCGGCAGAAAGCTTGGCATGTATGTCATCATTGACTGGCATATTTTAAGTGATGGCAATCCGAAGAAAAATCAGTCTAAGGCTAAGGCATTTTTTAAGAAAATGTCGAATAAATATCGAAAAGATAAACATGTATTTTATGAAATCTGCAATGAACCGAATGGCGGTGTACAGTGGAAGACTATCAAATCGTATGCAAAATCCGTGATCAAGGTGATCCGCAAAGCGGATAAAAACGCGGTAGTCATTGTCGGTACGCCGACATGGAGTCAGGATGTTGATATGGCGGCAAAATCTCCACTCAAAGGAAAAAACATTATGTATGCCTTTCATTTTTATGCAGCGACGCATGGCGATGATCTGCGCGCCAAAGTAAACGCAGCACTTCGCAGCAAATTGCCACTGTTTTGCTCGGAATTTAGTGCGTGTGATGCCAGCGGAAATGGCAATTATGATTTTTCTTCTGCGAATAAGTGGATCAATCTGATGAATCGTAATAAGATCAGTTATTGCTGCTGGAGCCTTAGCAACAAGCCGGAATCGGCTTCGCTGCTTAAAAGTTCCTGCAAAAAAACAAGCGGATTTAAGACGTCTGATTTATCTAAAATGGGAAGATATATCGTTAAGAAATACCGCAAAAAGTAAGAGAAAGTAAGTAGATAACGGAAAGGCACAAGATTTCATGCTTAGTAGTAATTCGAATCGTCAGATCAAAGAGTTGATCAAACTGCAGAATCAAGCGAAATATCGCAAAAAAAGCGGTATGTTTGTTGCAGAAGGTGCAAAGCTTGTCGCAGAGGCGGCGCATTATGGCAAACTGCAAAAAATATATATTGCAGAAAGTTCACAAGGCAGAGAAGAGGAACGTATTCAGCCGTTGTTAGAGGAGTTCCCATATGAAGTTGTATCTGAAGAAGTCTTTGCGGAGATCACGGATACGGTTACACCGCAGGGCGTTTTGGGATTGGTGCAGATGCCCAAATATACGATGGGGGAAATTTTGAACGCGAACAATCAACAGTTTTTATTGTTAGATGATCTGCGTGACCCCGGCAACTTGGGAACCATTATGCGAACAGCAGAGGGAGCCGGTATGGCAGCAGTGCTCATGAGCAAAGGGACAGTTGATCTGTTTAATCCGAAAGTAGTCCGTGCGACAATGGGAGCCATCTTTCGAATGCCGTACTGTTATGTGGAAGATCTGCCGGCGCTTGCAGAAAAACTGCGAGAGCAGGGGATCGCAGTATATGGAACAGCCATGGAAGGCAGCGTTGTGTATGATGAACCGGATTATACCACGGGGGCGGCTATGGTGATCGGCAATGAAGCCAATGGTATGTCGGATGCGATGTTTGCAGCGATCACAGACCGAATCCGTATTCCGATGGAGGGAAGTTTGGAATCTTTGAATGCAGCAGTATCGGCAGCGATTGTCATGTATGAAATGCAGCGCCAGCGCAGACATCGTTGAAAAAGCAGAAAATGGTGGTCAGTGCAGATATAGTTGAAAAAAAGAGGGAAATGTTCTATAATGCTGACATTATAAACACACTGGAAACTTATAGTTTGAAAAATGAGAAAGGAATGTAGGAGTTATATGGAACCATTATATTGGCTGATATTGCTTGCAATCTTTCTTGTGATTGAGATCATCACATTGGGGCTGACAACAATCTGGCTGGCCGGAGGTGCATTGGTTGGCTTTCTGGCAGCGGTGCTGCATGTGCCGTTACCGATACAGATTGTGCTGTTTTTGGTCGTTTCTATTGTATTGATCGTATTTACAAGACCGGTAGCAGAGCGTTATTTTAATAACAGCAGAGAGCAAACCAATGTCGGTGGAATTATCGGCAGAGAGGGAAAAGTAATCGTTACGATTGATAACTTTAATCAAACCGGTGCTGTTTTGATCGATGGAATCGAATGGACAGCGCGAAGTGACGAGGAGGATGTGGTCATTGAGACGGGAGAGCGTATTGTCGTTACTCGCGTGGAAGGTGTCCGCGTGTTTGTGAAAGTGAAAGGAGATCATTAATATGCCATATTTAATTGTGTTATTAGTTGTTGTAGTGGTTGTCATGATATCCTGCGTCAATGTAGTGCCGCAGGCTCATGCGTATGTTGTAGAGCGATTAGGTGGTTATCAGGCAACTTGGGATGTAGGAATCCATTTCAAAGTTCCGTTTATTGACCGCATTGCAAAACGTATTCTGCTCAAAGAGCAGGTTGTTGATTTCCCGCCGCAGCCGGTTATCACCAAGGATAATGTAACAATGCGAATTGATACTGTTATCTTTTATCAGATCACGGATCCAAAACTGTTTGCATATGGTGTTGATAATCCGATCGTTGCGATTGAGAACTTAACAGCAACCACTCTGCGTAATATTATCGGAGATCTGGAGTTAGACGAGACGCTGACTTCCCGCGAGACGATCAATACGAAGATGAGGGCATCTCTTGATTCTGCAACAGATCCATGGGGAATCAAGGTGAACCGTGTCGAGCTCAAAAACATCATTCCTCCGGCAGAAATTCAGGATGCAATGGAGCGTCAGATGAAAGCAGAGCGTGAAAAGAGAGAATCGATCCTTCGTTCACAGGGTGAAAAGGAATCGGCTATCTTGGTAGCACAGGGTAAAAAAGAAGCAGCTATTTTGGATGCGGAAGCAGAAAAACAGGCAGCGATCCTTCGCGCAGAAGCTAAGAGAGAGTCGATGATCCGCGAAGCGGAAGGTCAGGCAGAGGCGATCAAGACGGTACAGCAGGCAAGTGCAGATGGTATTCGCATGTTGAATGATGCACAGGCGAGCAAAGAAGTATTGCAGCTTAAGAGTTTAGAAGCCTTTAGCAAAGCTGCCGATGGAAAAGCAACCAAGATCATCATTCCATCTGAAATTCAGGGAATGGCAGGTCTTGCTAAATCTTTTTCCGAAGTGATCAAAGATAATTAAATGATGTTAGGTCATCTGTATACGATAGCATTCTGCAAAGGGTTACGGCCTCGGGCAGAGAGAAAAGAGGAGAAATTATGAGCGTTAATTTGAAAGGAAGAAATTTCCTGACATTAAAGGATTTTACGAAAGAAGAGATCAGCTATCTGTTGGATCTGTCTGCTGACCTTAAAGCCAAGAAGAAAAATGGAGAATTGGTTAATCATTATATTGGCAAAAATATTGCATTGATCTTTGAAAAAACCAGTACGCGTACCCGCTGCTCCTTTGAAGTGGCAGCACATGATATGGGAATGGGTGTTACGTATCTAGATCCACAGGGCTCTCAGATCGGTAAGAAAGAGAGCATTGCGGACACAGCACGTGTTCTTGGCAGAATGTTTGATGGTATTGAATATCGCGGCTTTGAGCAGGAGATTGTAGAGGATCTTGCAAAATATGCAGGAGTACCGGTGTGGAATGGTTTGACAAATGAATACCATCCAACGCAAATGTTAGCAGATCTTCTGACGATCAAAGAGCATTTAGGACGTTTGGAAGGCGTTAAGCTGGTATATATGGGCGATGCCAGATATAATATGGGTAATTCACTGATGATCGCTTGTGCTAAAATGGGAATGCATTTTACGGCATGTACTGCAAAGGAATATTTCCCGAATCAGGCATTGGTAGAACAGTGTGAACAGTACGCCAGTGAATCCGGTGGTTCCATCACGCTGACAGAGGATACAATGACCGGAACAAAAGATGCTGATGTTATTTATACGGATGTCTGGGTGTCTATGGGTGAGCCGGACGAAGTTTGGAAAGAGCGTACCTTGGCGTTGTCACCATATCAGGTAAACGCAAAGGTTATGCAGAATGCCGGAGAACAGGCGCTATTTATGCATTGTCTTCCAGCTTTCCATGACTTAAAGACCAAAATTGGCAAAGAAGTATATGAAAAATTTGGATTAAAAGAACTTGAAGTTACAGATGAAGTATTTGAATCCAAGCAATCGGTAGTATTTGACGAAGCAGAAAATCGCATGCATACGATCAAAGCGGTGATGGTTGCAACATTAGGAGAGGCGTGATCTTTATGAGATCGAAGATATTACGGGAACTGATGGATCATTCGGACACATTTGTGTCCGGACAGAAATTATGTAAAACGTTTGGCGTGAGCAGACAGGCAGTTTGGAAAAACATTTGCTGTCTGAAAGAACTTGGCTATGACATTGAATCGGTTACTAATAAAGGCTATCGCTTAATAAGTAAACCGGATATATTGTATGGTCCTGAGATTGAGGCATATTTGGAAGAGGAAAGTTTCTGTCAAAAAGTCGAATGTCATGATAGCATTGACTCGACAAACATCCGAGGCAAACAACTTGCAGAATTGGGAGAAGCTGAGGGAACATTGATCGTAGCCGATCGGCAGACAGCGGGACGCGGACGCAGAGGCCGCAATTGGATTTCTGAATCCGGTGTTGGTATTTATATGACTTACGTATTAAGACCGACAGTTCAGCCGGCACATGTGTCAGGGATCACATTATTGGCAGCATTGGCAATGTGTGAAGCAACTTATCAGGAATGCGACGTGCTTCCACAGATCAAATGGCCCAACGATGTCATCATTGATGGCAAAAAGATATGTGGTATTCTGACGGAAATGAGTTCAGAAGTTCAGTATGTGCATTATGCCGTAATGGGTATCGGAATCAATGCTAACAAAGAAAAATTCGATGAGACATTAAAGGACAAGGCGACCAGCATTTATCTGTCAACAGGCAAAAAAGTAAACAGAGCTAAGTTTACAGCGGCTTTTGCAGATGCGTTTGGTGGTTATTACAGACGATATATGCAGGACGGAGATCTGTCTGCGTTTGTGGAAGAGTATGATGAATTGCTTGCCAATAAAGACAAAGAAGTGATCATCTACCATGGCATGGTTGAGGATGCCACGCCGGACAAAATATCACGGGGTATTGCACGTGGCATTGATAAAGACGGAGCACTGTTAGTTGAGATCGATGGCAGCGTCACACCGGTCATGTCCGGAGAAGTATCGATAAGGGGGGTACAGGGATATGTCTGAAAAGGAACCGGTTGTCTTATGTGCAGCGAGTTCTTATGAACAAAAATACTACCTGAACGAAGCGTTTAGCGGATTACCTACAGCAGTCAAAGAGGAATTGCAAGTCATGTGTGTGTTGTATACGGCAGACGTTGGCGGTATTTTGACACTGCAGTTTGACGAAGATGGCAATTTACAGTTTCAGGTGACTTCTGCGGATGATGATTTTCTGTTTGATGAGATCGGCAGTGTGCTCAAGATCAAGCAGTATCAGGCAGAAAAACAGGAGTTGTTAGAGGCTCTTGAATTATATTATAGAATAAAAATACTTGGTGAAAAGGTCGATTTCGACTAATGGAGGACAGCTATGTTATTGGCAGTAGATGTTGGAAATACAGATATTACATTTGGATTGTTTCGTGAGAGTGAATTGATCACGAGATTTCGAGTCACAGTAAAAGTACCGCGCAGCTCGGACGAGTATGGCGAGTTGATCTGTGCGATACTGCAGCAGAAAGGATACTCTCCGGAAGATGTAAATGAAGTGATCATTGCATCTGTTGTGCCGAAGATCATGTACTCTTTTACAAGTGGCATCATCAAGTATCTGCATTGTCATCCGCTGGTAGTCGGAGCCGGAATAAAGACCGGAATACGTATAGAAACTGCCAATCCAAAAGAAATCGGACCGGATCGTATTGTAGATGCAGTCAGTGCCTATGAACAGTATGGCGGACCGATTATTGTTGTTGATTTTGGAACAGCGACAACATATGATATTGTTACTGCAGAGGGGGCATTTCTAGGTGGTGTGATCAGTCCCGGAATACGCATTTCTGCGAACGCGTTGTGGAATAATACAGCGAATCTGCCGGAAATTGAGATCAAATGCCCGGGGGTTTCTATTGCAAAAGATACGATCACATCAATGCAGGCAGGACTGTTTTTTGGCACGATCGGTCAGTCGGAGTACATTATTCGAAAGATCAAAGAAGAGTCAGGCTTCTTGGATGCGAAAGTTGTCGCAACCGGAGGACTTGGGAAGATCATTTCAGAGCATACGGACGAGATACAGGTGTATGACAGCGATCTGACACTTCGAGGTCTACAGATTATCTATGATAAGCAGAAGAAATAATAAAATTGGAGTGTTATGCGTAGTTTTAAGATAGGAAACGTATTGATTCCCGGCAATTTAATATTAGGACCAATGGCAGGTGTAACAGATCTGCCATTTCGTTTGTTATGCAAGGAGCAGGGAGCTGATCTTGTCTACACGGAGATGATCAGTGCAAAAGGAATATATTACAATAACAAAAATACAGAAAAGCTATGGGAAATCGCGGATGAAGAGCATCCGGCAGCATTGCAGTTGTTTGGCTCAGATCCGGATCTGATGGCAGAAATGGCACGTAAAATTGATCACCGTAATTTTGATATTTTAGATATTAATATGGGGTGCCCGGTGCCGAAAGTGGTTAACAATGGCGAGGGTTCAGCGTTGATGAAAACTCCGGAGCTGGCAGCTAAGATCATTCGCAAAGTATCACAGGCAAGTTCAAAGCCTTTGACCGTTAAATTTCGCAAAGGCTTTACCGAGGATACCGTCAATGCAGTCGAATTTGCCAAGATGGCAGAACAGAATGGTGCAGCAGCCATTGCGGTACATGGACGCACCAGAGAACAGTATTATAGTGGAAAAGCAGATTGGGATATCATTGCGCAGGTCAAAGAAGCAGTAACAATCCCGGTGATAGCCAGTGGAGATATTTTTTCAGCAGAAGATGCAATCAAATGTTTGGAGCAGACAAAATGTGATGGGCTCATGTTGGCTCGTGGCGTTCGAGGTAATCCGTGGCTGTTTGCTGAGATCAAACAGGCACTTATGCAGCACGATGCCGGAGAAGAGATACAAATCTCGAAACCACAGCTTTCAGAGGTGGTTGAAATGATACGTCGTCATGGCAGAATGCAGGTGGAATACAAGGGCGAGATAATGGGGATGCGCGAGATGCGAAAGCACATAGCATGGTATACGACAGGCTATCCGCATTCGGCAGCAATTCGCAGAGAAGCAAACTTTATTGAGACGTATGAACAACTGGAAAAGCTTTGTGATAAGCTGCTACAGGCAACCATATAGAAGATAAAATGACGACCATTATGTTACGCTGAGAGGGAGAAAGTCTACCCTGAGATGCAGTAACGGTGAGCCAGGGCATGGGGAGTTTTAGTTAGTGAGGTTGTACTTGTAATTCTTTACCCAATGAAGTAAACTGCTATCAGAAATAAATTATACAGGAGGCTAATCAAAATGGATTACGGTTTGATTGGTGGAAAGCTGGGACACAGTTATTCCAAAGATATTCACGAGATGTTGGCAGATTATACATATGATTTATGTCCTTTGACAAAAGAGGAATTTGTGCCTTTCATGGAGCAGCATGCATTCCGGGCAATCAATGTCACCATTCCTTACAAACAGGATGTTATTCCTTACCTGGACAGCTTAGATGACAATGCAAAGGCTATCGGTGCAGTCAATACGATCGTAAATAAAGATGGTCGTTTGGAAGGCCACAATACAGATTTCTCCGGTTTTATGTATATGTTAAAGAAACATAACATTTCCGTAAAAGGAAAGAAATGTGTTGTTCTAGGAGATGGAGGTGCTTCTAAAGCAGTCGTTGCTGTATTAAAAAAGATGGAAGCCAAAGAAGTTGTTATTGTTGACATTATCAAGACAGCATCTGCGATCACTTATGAAGAATGCTTTGCGAAACATACAGATGCTGAATTTATTGCAAATACAAGTCCGGTTGGTATGTATCCAAACTGTGATGCCAGTCCGGTTGATCTAACACGTTTCCCGGAATGTGAAGCAGTAGTTGATGTTATTTATAATCCATTGGAGACAAAGTTAGTTGCTCAGGCAAGAGAACTTGGAATGACTGGCGTTAATGGATTGGAAATGCTTGTAGCACAGGCGTTGTATGCGGTAGAGTTTTTCTTGGACACAAAGTTAGACGAAGCCAAGATTGATGAAGTATATCACAAAATCTATGAAGAGAAAGTGGGAGAGCAATAAAAGCTGCAACTGTATATATCTTGCATAAATGCAGCGATTATTATATAATCTAATTTTGGGTAAGATGATAAAGAACAAAGATGTCTGATGCCTTTGCGGCATAAGCGGACATAAACGATTAATGGAGGTCAAAAATGAGTAAAAAACCAGTTGTTTTGATGATTCTTGATGGATATGGTTTGAATGACAAGACGGAAGGCAATGCGATTGCCATGGCAAATACGCCGGTAATGGACAAGCTGATGGCAGAATGCCCTTGGCAGCCGGGTCTTGCCAGTGGTCTTGCAGTTGGTCTGCCGGATGGTCAGATGGGTAACTCCGAGGTAGGTCATATGAATATCGGTGCCGGACGCATTATTTATCAGGATCTGACTCGTATCACCAAAGCAATTGAAGATGGTGATTTCTTTGAAAATAAAGTATTACTGCAGGCAGTAGAAAATGTGAAAAAGAACGGTTCCGATCTGCATTTATTCGGACTTCTTTCCGATGGTGGCGTGCACAGCCACAACACACATCTGTATGCCTTGTTAGAGCTTGCTAAGAAAAACGATGTAAAAAATGTATATGTTCACTGCTTCTTAGATGGTAGAGATACACCACCGGCATCCGGCAAAGATTATGTTGCTGAGTTGCAGGCTAAAATGGATGAGATCGGAGTAGGTCAGATCGCAAGTGTTCATGGACGTTATTATGCAATGGACCGTGACAACAACTGGGATCGTGTAGAAAAAGCCTATAAAGCATTGGTTGAAGGTGTTGGCAATAAAGCAGCCGATGGAGTGCAGGCAGTTGCAGATTCTTATGCAGCGGACGTAACAGATGAGTTTGTTGTTCCTACAGTTGTTGAGAAAGACGGCAAACCGGTCGCAACGATCAAACCAAATGATTCAGTGATCTTTTTCAATTTCCGTCCGGATCGAGCTCGCGAGATGACGCATGCATTTTGTGATGAGCAGTTTGATCATTTTGAGCGTGCCAATGGATTTATGCCACTTACTTTTGTATGCTTCAAGGATTACGATGAGACAATTGCCAACAAGCTTATCGCGTTTGAAAAAGAAAATATCGTAGATACATTTGGCGAGTATCTTGCAGCGAATGGCAAGAAACAGCTTCGTCTTGCAGAGACTGAGAAATATGCGCATGTTACATTTTTCTTTAACGGCGGTGTAGAAGAGCCAAATAAAGATGAAGAGCGTTCCTTGGTAAAATCTCCTGCAGTTGCTACTTATGATCTGCAGCCTGAGATGAGTGCTCCGGAAGTCAGCAAACGTCTTAATGAGGCAATTGCATCCGATAAATATGATGTGATCGTGATCAACTTTGCAAATCCGGATATGGTCGGACACACAGGAGTGATACCGGCAGCAGTGAAAGCAGTTGAAGCAGTTGACCAGTGCGTAGGTACTGCAGTAGAAGCAATTAAAAAAGCAGACGGAGTATTGTTTATCTGTGCAGACCACGGAAACGCAGAGAAGATGATCGATTATGAGACAGGAGAGCCTCATACAGCACATACAACCAATCCGGTTCCATTTGTGCTTGTTAATTATGATGAAGCCTACACACTTCGTGAGGGCGGCCGTTTGGCAGATATTGCGCCTACTTTGCTTGAGATCATGGGATTGCCACAGCCGGCTGAGATGACTGGCGAGTCTCTTCTTCTTAAAAAATAAGAATCAGCTTGCTATTTCATAGACAATATGCTATGATAGTATTTGTTGGAAACTGCGTATAAACAGTTTCAAAAAGAGATTTTCAAACGGCGAACTGCGGGTAGCAGATAACCGTAAAACACAGAATGGAGGAAGTTTTCAATGATTCATACACTGCATACTATTTTATTGTTGGTATATATTCTTGTATGTTGCGTTTTGACAGTAATCGTACTGATGCAGGAGGGCAAGCAGGCAGGACTTACCGGAGCGATCAGCGGTGCCGCTGAGACATACTGGGGTAAGAACAAGGGTCGTTCCATGGAAGGTGGATTAGAGCTTGCAACAAGGATTCTTGCTGTTGTGTTTGTCGTGCTTTCATTAATTCTCAATCTGAAGATATTTCAGTAGAGCATGATAATGGAGTGATAACAGTATGGTTGTTGTTTTGAGAGAGCGTGCTGCTAAAGCGATGGCAGTATGGTCGTTGTTTTGGTGGAATATGTTACTAAAGCGATGACAGTTTCGCCGTTGTAAACAAATGCATTATTACAGGGATTGCCGATTGGCAATCCCTTTTTTCAAAATGGAGGATCTGTATGAAAAAAGAAGAGTTCGATAATAAAAAGAAATTAGTATATGATTTTGTTACAGACAAAGAATATAAGCCGATGTCTGTAAAGGAAATGGCGATGGTATTACAGGTGCCTGCCGCAGAAAAGAAAGATCTGCGCCGCGTGGTCGAGGCATTGTGCGAGGAAGGCAAGATCCATATCAGTCAGCGTGGAAAAGTGCGGCCACTGGCCGACAATCTGCTTACCGGCCGCTTTATGGCAACACAGAAAGGGTTTGGATTTGTCCGTGTTGAGGGAGAAGAGGAGGACTACTTCATCCCGGCGCATCAAGTGATGAATGCACTCGACGGAGATACTGTGCGCATTTCCGTAGACGATAAGCAACGTGGCAAACGTAAAGAAGCAACGGTTGTGAGCGTATTAGAGAGAGCCTCAACAATCTTAGTGGGAACGTATTCCAATAGTAAAAGCTTCGGTTTTGTCGTTGCTGACAACCATAAGTTCACCAAAGATATTTATATTCCAAAGGCAGAAAGCAAAGGTGCTGTCACCGGTCATAAAGTTGTTGTAGAAATTACGGACTATGGCAGTGAAAATCACAACCCGGAAGGCAGAATATTGGAAATTATAGGTCATATCAATGATCCCGGTGTTGATATTTTATCTGTGATCAAAGCGTATGGTCTGCCGGAAGAGTATCCGGATGCAGTGATGGATCAAGTTGCGGGGATTGATGACGAAGTACCGGAAGAACAAAAGAAAGGACGCGTAGATTATCGCTCTTTGCAGACGGTAACGATTGACGGTGAAGATGCCAAAGATCTTGATGATGCAATAACCTTGACTAAAGAAGGAGACATATATCATCTGGGTGTTCATATTGCGGACGTCAGTCAGTATGTAACAGAGTCCTCTGCATTAGATAAGGAAGCCCTTAAACGAGGAACCAGTGTATATTTAGTCGATCGCGTTATTCCTATGCTGCCCCATAAGCTGTCAAACGGAATATGTTCATTAAATCAGGGAACAGATCGTCTTGCTTTATCCTGTATGATGGACATCAATGCCAAAGGTGAGATCATAAAACACCGCATAGAGGAAACTGTGATCAACGTCGATCGTCGAATGTCCTACACAAGTGTTCATGCGATTGTTGAATTGCAGGATCCTGAGGAGCGCAAAGAATATGAAGAACTGATACCGATGTTTGAACTGATGTATGAGCTGGCATCTATTTTGCGCAAGCGTCGCGATAAACGTGGATCTATAGATTTTGATTTTCCGGAAAGCAAGATCACATTGGATTCCAAAGGAAAACCGATCGATGTAGCAGAATACGAGCGCAATAATGCACATCGTATTATTGAAGAATTTATGTTGGCGGCAAATCAGACCGTTGCGGAAGATTACTATTGGCAGGAACTTCCTTTTGTGTATCGTACACACGAAGCACCTGACAGCGAAAAGATATTACAGCTCGGCATATTTATCAATAATTTTGGATATACCATTAAGACTGGTGCGGAGGATGAAATACATCCAAAGGAACTGCAAAAGTTGATCTCCAAAGTGGAAGGAACGCCAGAGGAGGGACTCATCAGTCGACTGACGCTGCGTTCTATGAAACAGGCAAAATATACGACAGGATGTGAAGGACACTTCGGACTGGCAATGAAATATTATTGCCACTTTACGTCGCCGATCCGCCGATATCCGGATCTGCAGATCCATCGTATCATCAAAGAAAATCTACACGGTGCCTTGACAGACAAGCGGATCAGTCATTATGAACAGATACTGCCGGAGGTGACGGCAGAGGCAAGTAGACTGGAGCGAAGGGCAGATGATGCGGAGCGTGAAGTTGAAAAAATGAAAAAAGCGGAATATATGGAGCAATTTATCGGTGAGACATTCGACGGTGTGATTTCCGGCGTGACGAGCTGGGGTATGTATGTAGAACTGCCGAATACGATCGAGGGTATGGTGCGTGTTGCAGACATTCCGGGAGACTATTATTATTTTGAGGAAGAGCGCTATCAAATGGTTGGAGAGAAGACAGGCAAAATATATAAGCTTGGCCAGAAAGTGCGCGTGACCGTGTCGGCAGTAGACAAGCTGCTTCGCACGATCGACTTCGAATTGAATGAGGAGGACGAAAACGAACATGGCGAAGAAACTGATCGCAAATAATAAAAAAGCATATCATGATTATTTTATCGAGGAAAAATATGAAGCAGGGATATCTCTTGCCGGAACAGAAGTGAAATCTCTGCGTATGGGCAGATGCAGTATAAAAGAAGCATTCATTCGCATCGAACACGATGAGGTATTTGTGTACAATATGCACATCAGTCCTTATGAAAAAGGAAATATCTTTAACAAAGATCCACTGCGCGTGCGTAAATTATTGCTGCATCGCCAGGAAATCCGCAAGATCCAAGGGCATATTACGCAGAAGGGTTATACGATCGTGCCACTAAGCGTGTATTTCAGCGGCAGCCTGGTCAAAGTCGAAATTGGCTTAGCAAAAGGTAAGAAATTGTATGACAAACGACAGGATATTGCCAAGAAAGATCAACGGCGTGAGGCAGAACGTAAATTCAAAGTAAGTAATCTGTATTAATGAATTACGATAGTATTGAATTGAATATTGTAAAAAGTGGATGAAATCTTTTCATTTATTGTGCGTGTCAAACAGCCGATTTTAACGAAGTTATTTTGCACAAAAAAAACAAATTATTAATAAAAAAATCGGCAGAATTACTTCGATAAAATTCTGGAAAAAATTTAAGAAACAAAGCATCTGTTTTATTGTATGATTTATACAAAATCAGCCGATTAAAACATTATTTGTTGGATAAAATGTATGGATACCAACATGAATTTTAAAAAATGGAAAAAAACCGAAAAACAACATGACAGATTTTAAAGTTGACAACACAAAAGTCATGTATTAAAATAACACTCGGCTGATTGAAATGTAAACAAAATGTGTTTTGTATGTCGAAAAAATACATAATATGTCATTTCGAAACAGGATGACAAAAGGTTTTGCATAATGACGAAAGCAAGCACATGTTGTGACGCAGGCAGACTGCCGGAGGGAGATGACGACTTGATAGATTTTCACACACACATCTTGCCACGTATTGACGATGGGAGCGGTAGCTCACAGGAATCTTTAGAACTTTTGTCTCTTGAGAAAGAGCAGGGAGTTGATCGGATCGTTTTTACACCACATTTTTATGCGGGGAAGGATTCGGTAGAAAATTTTCTGGATCGACGTGAGAAATCATATCAACGCTTGCTGTTCCGAATGGAAGAGAAGGGCATCGAGCCTCCAGTATTTTACAAGGGTGCTGAGGTGTATTATTTCGCAGGCATGGGCAAAGCAGAGATGGTTCCGGAGCTTTGTATCGAAGGAACGAATATTCTCTTATTAGAAATGCCGTTTGCACAGTGGGATAAAGGAGTGGTTGAGGACGTAAAGTTTCTTGTACAGAAGCGAAAGCTTACCTTGATCATTGCACACATTGAGCGTTATTATCCATTTCAAAAAGACAAAAAATATTGGGAAGCCGTATTTGATCTTCCGGTGTATACGCAGATCAATACAGAGAGTTTCCTGTCATGGCGAACCAGACACAGGGCGCTTGGGTTTTTAAAATCCGGTGACTATGAGGTAATACTTGGATCGGATTGCCATAACATGAAAACGAGGCTGCCTAATCTGCAGGAGGGCAGAAACGTCATAGCCTGCAAGCTTGGTGCACAGTATTTGCAAGAAATTGATGCACTGGGAGAAAGGATCTTACCATAATGGAAGATAAGCGTGTAGGGAAGAGTAATCGATCGAAGGCGATATGCATTACGGTTATTGTACTGTTGTGTATCGGTCTGACGGGCTTATTCTTAATGGAATATCGTTCCGGCAATACGAACCGGAAACAAAAAGGCTCGAAGAACCGCACAGCAGAGCAAACGGAGCAGCCAATTGATTGGGATTCCCTTCAGAAAGTCAAACTTAACCATCATAAATACGGGTTATTACATAAAGTAACTTCATGGTTGATCATCGGAACAGATGTCAGTGGCAATCAAGATGGCATCGGCGAGGATTATCAGGGTGCCATGGCAGATTTTATGTTATTGGTCGTATTTGATGAGGAGAATCATTCCTATGGAATGTTGCAGCTTAACCGTGATACCATGACGGAAATTCATCTGTTGGACAACAAAGGTGAAGGCGAGGCAACAGCAGATATTCAGTTGTGTACAGCACACTGGTATGGAGGCAATAGACAGCAGGGATGTGAAAACACGATCACTGCAGTGTCTCATTTGCTTGGCGGCGTACCGATTGATGGTTATTATGAACTTCCAATGAAAGCAATACCGGTCCTTAATAAACAGGTTGGTGGTGTTACCGTAACGTTGGAAGACGACTTTTCAAGCGTGGATGCGGCAATGGTGAAGGGCAAGACAATCACATTATCAGATTCACAAGCGTTTCACTATATTCACGACCGTTATGGAGTTGGAGATGAAGAAAACACATCACGAATGAGAAGACAAAGACAGTATATGAGTGCATTTGCGGACAAGGCAAAGCAGAAGATTGCTGAAGATAATCAGTTCGCAGCAACATTACTCAATGCATTAGACTCATATGCAATATCCGAAATTAATCAAAATGATTTGATGCATTATTTAGACACAATTAATGAGTACCAATCCCAGGGAATGCTTACGATAGATGGCAAATTAAAGCTGGGCAAGGCGTTAGGAGATGGCTTAGAACACAGAGAATTTTATGCGGATGCAGCATCAATTGAGCAAATAGTCAAAAAATTATATCCGCTGATGGAACAGCCTAAGACAAATAAATAGCATTCTAATCTGCCATACAGAGTTTCAAGAAATAGTGCTGAGGTAATAATGGCATATTATGGGAGATCAGAGATATACACAGAGCATGTTGATAAGGGGAGCTTAAATGAGTAAGTTAAGGGACAAAATTCAAATCCAGGACCAAGACAGCGAAGAAGTAGAAATTGACTTATTGGAGTTATTTCAATATTTTCGCTCACAAATTTTAATATTGATCATTGCATTGTTAGTCGGTGGTGTTGCTGCAGGGGCGATCACGCACTTCCTGATCACACCAAAGTATCAGGCAACATCAAAGTTATATGTAGTATCAGCATCCAATAACAAGATCGTTGATTTGAATGATTTGAACATCGGTACCTCTCTTTCGGAGGATTATACTGAGTTGATCAAGATCCGTCCGATCTTAGAGGATGTTATTAAGGATTGCAACCTTGACTACGAATATGAGGAGCTGCTCGGAATGCTGACGATCGCACCGGTAGGTGAGACTCGTATTTTGGCGATCACGGTAGAGAGCACCTCAGCAAAAGAGGCAATGACGATCGCAAACAGCGTAGCAGCGACAGCGGTAACGTATCTGCCGAAGCTGATGGAGACAACGGCTCCGAACATTGCTGAAAAGGCAGTGCTTCCGGAAGGACCATGTTCGCCGAATCTGGTTAAGAATACCGCAATCGGTGCTATTGGAATGTTAGTGCTTGTGATGGCAGTGCTTACTGTATTATTCCTGATGGACGATACGATGCGATCTGCAGAAGAGGTTGAGAAAGCCTTTGGTGTAATGCCGCTTACCGTTATCCCTGAGGGTGATATTGCAGAAATCTCCGATAAGAGAGAGGAAGAGATCGCTAAGGAGAAGAAGAAAGCCCACAAAGAGCGCAAGAAAGCCAGAAAGCAAAAGGAAAAAGACGATCAGAAGCAAGAACAAAACAAATAATGTAGAAAGCGCAGCACTTATGCAGTCAATAAAAACGAAACAAACCGTTAGATAGCACGAAAACACAAAGGAGAGTGCGATATGAATGAAGTAACCATAGGAAATATGCCGACGCTGCCCTATGCAGTAGAGGAAGCGGTCAACAGACTGCGTATCAATATTAGTTTCCTGGGAAGCGATATTAAAAAGATTATGGTAATTAGTACTATGCCAGACGAGGGAAAATCGTTTGTAACGATGCAGCTTTGGCGTCAGATGGCAGAATCCGGAACACCGTCGATCCTGTTAGATGCCGACCTTCGTAAGTCCGTCATGACAGACAAATATGATATTACAATGAATGATGGCAGTGAAGTCTGGGGTACTTCTTATATATTGGCACATGACATCCCAATTCAGGATGCTGTGTTACATACACAGATATCCGGTGGAGATATTCTGCCGAATGTCAAAAACGTTGTCAATCCATCCATGTTGATGGAGAGCAAACAGTTTGAAAATATGCTGAATACTATGGCTGATATGTACCGCTACGTATTCATCGATGCACCGCCACTCAACCTCGTATCCGATGGCGAGAAGATCGGTTCCCTCTGTGATGGAGCGATTCTCGTAGTACGTGGTGGGTTTACACAGAAGAAAATGGTGCGCAACTCCATTCGACAGTTGGAAAGAGCAGGCTGTCCGGTACTTGGTATCGTACTTAACCGTGTCGGTGGTAACCGAGGAAGCTATTACTACAAGAAGTATGGCGGCAAGAAATACGGTTATGGATATGGTTACGGCTATTATGGCAGTAACAGCAAGGGTAATGAATATTATTACGCCTCCAAGTAATTATGGGCTGTCAGCATTGGTGTTATTGACACCTTGGTGATATGACAGCAGAGAATGAACTGATCGGTTCATATGATTATGCTGGGTCTACTGTTCCTATTTTGGGGGAACGGTTTACTCATAGATGATTCCGAATACGAAAGGAGGGAAAATGACAATGAAGGCAATGAAGAAAGTATTAGTAAGTGCTTTAGCAGCAGCATTAGTAGTTACAGCAGCAGCTCCTGCAGGTGCAGCTACATCTCCAGTAACAGCTCCAAAGGCTGTCAATGGAAAGGCTACCGTTAAGGGTGTTACTGTTAAGACTTCCAAGAAGGGTACAGCAACTGTAAGCGCTGTTAAGTCTAAAAAGGCTACAGTTAAGGTTGCAGCAACTATCAAGGTTAAGGGTGTAACATACAAGGTTACTGCTATCGGCGCAAATGCATTCAAGAACTGCAAGAAGGTTAAGAAGATTTCCGTAGGAAAGAACGTTAAGACCATCAGCAAGAATGCATTCAAGGGCTGCAAGAAGCTCAAGACTATCACTTTGACAAACAAGAAGGTTACCATCAAGAAGGGTGCTTTTGCTGGTCTTAACACAAAGAAGATCACTATTAAGGCTCCTAAGATGAGCAAGAAGGAACTCAAGAAGTTCAAGAAGGCTCTCAAGAAGGCAGGCTTCAAGGGTAAGGTAAAATAATTTATCGTACCGTTTAAGGTGAGTGTCGGGGCAGGTTGTTTGCAAATCGGAGAAATCTGATTTGTAAGCAATTTGCTTTTTTTTCAAAATAAGGGGTTATTCATGTTGCAGACCATGATAATGGTTAACTGCACTGGTGACAGGGGCGTATAAGCCAATAGATATCTGAACATTAATAAGAACAAAAAAGCCACATCAGTGGGTATAATGATAGCAGTTTATGATAAATTCAACTGCAAGAGAAAGAAATTGAAAACAATTCTGTAGGAAATGACCTATAGTTTATATGCAGTATAGATGACAACGAATGGTAAGGCGTGGGGAACATAAGCGTATCGCTATAGATAAAAGGAAGGTGAGAGAATGTACAGACGTAAAGCAAAAGGCTGGTATAAACATATCGACTTTATTATATTAGACATAATCTGTTTGGAACTCTCATTTTTAATTGCATATGTTATCCGTCATGGTGCGGTGAATCCGTATCATTTTCAACTATATCGTAGTGCAGCGATCGTGCTTGGATTTATTGATTTTGTATTGCTCTTTGTATGCAATACATGCAAAAATGTATTAAAGCGCGGAATGCTTCAGGAACTGTATACAACCGTCAAACATGATGTGTACGTCATTTTGGCATTTACCTTATATTTGTTTGCAGTGCAAAACGCACAGCCATTTTCGCGAACCGTGCTGTTTCTGTGCGCTGCATTTTACATGCCGATTTCTTATGTGACAAGGCTTATTATGAAAGGAGCAGTCAACAAGATGCGTCGCAGCGGTGAAAAACCGGCATTACTTATCGTATCGACATCGGATGCCATTTACGAGACGTTGAAAACGATGGGGGACACATATTATCAGCTATATACGGTGCGCGGTATCGTAATATTAGATAAAGATATGATCGGCAAGCAGATCAAAGGTATTCCGGTCGTAGCGTCAGAAAGCACCGTCATAGAGTATGTCTGCAGGGGTTGGGTGGATGAATTATTTATGGCGTGTCCTCATAATTATAAAACGCGCAGGGAGTTGGTGGCACAGTTCGTCGATATGGGCATCGTCGTGCATGAAAACTTGTTTGAAAACAAGGAACTCCTTCTTAATCGTCAGATGGTAGAGCATATGGGCGGTTATACTGTGCTAACGACAACCTTAAACTATGCATCCGGCAGAGATTTGTTCCTCAAGCGATTGATCGACATTTGCGGAGGAATTGTTGGATGTATCATTACCGGAATCTTATTCGTGATCCTGGCACCGTTAATCTATATTCAGTCGCCGGGACCGATCTTCTTTGCACAGGAGAGAGTCGGTAAGAACGGTAAGCGATTCAAGATCTATAAGTTCCGCAGTATGTACCTCGATGCAGAGGAGCGCAAGCAGGAGCTTATGGAGCAAAACCGTGTAGAAGACGGCATGATGTTTAAGCTGGAGTTCGACCCTCGTATCATCGGCTGCAAGAAGCGTGCTGATGGCACGATCAAGAAAGGGGTCGGTAACTATATCAGAGACTGGAGTCTCGATGAATTTCCACAGTTCTTCAACGTACTCAAAGGTGATATGAGCATCGTTGGAACACGTCCACCAACAATGGACGAATGGGGAAAATACGAAATCCATCACCGTGCAAGGCTTGCAACCAAACCGGGAATCACCGGAATGTGGCAGGTCAGTGGACGAAGTGATATCACCGACTTCGAAGAAGTTGTGGCACTCGATACGAAGTACATCAATGACTGGAGCATTGGACTTGATATTAAGATCCTGTTCAAGACGGTGTTAGTCGTGCTGCATCGTGAAGGTGCGATGTAAATATGGTTATGGTGCGGCTTGTGAAAGCAGCCGCTTCATGATATAAATATTATACGTTGTGTTTTGAGAAGTGTGCCTTTCCCGAGGTACACTCTCAAAGTATCTAAGCGCAATTGCTGCGGGGAATTATCTTTCGCAAGTAGCGTATACGTAAGTTACAAAAATCTGATTGAGTAATCGTCGCATTGTCGCGTTATGAGAGTAGGATGGTTATATTTGCTGATGATTTTCTATTGATTGCTTATTTTTTTTGAGTATTTGATAGGAAGTGGCGAAGCATACCCTTTTTTAGAGAATCTTTCTGCAGAAAATGGCATGAGATACTTTTCTTCCAGCAAAGTTTACTGCAGGGAGTGAATTACCGTACTAATTCTTGAATATGTGAAATGCGAGAGCACAGATCAGAACATGATTTGTGCTTTTTTCGTATATAAATGAATGGAGGATTCGTATGTGGTATGTGATGCAGGTGCAGACAGGTAATGAAGGAATGATCATAAAATTGTGTGAGCAGGTGATCAATGCCGAGAAGTATGAACGGATCTTCCTGCCGAAATGCGTAACACTTAAGAAACGTTGTGGCGAGTGGAAAGAACTGATCCAGACGCTCTTTCCCGGCTATATCTTTATAGATACCGACGAGAATCGCATTACAGACATTATCCGTGCTTGCTATGTGATCCCGGAAGTGACCAAAGTACTTCGCAGCGCCGAAAACTTTACGCCGATCCATGAGCTAGAGCAGACATATCTGCGGGAAATGATGGATGACGAAGACATCGTACGACCATCGGTCGGTTACCAGGTTGGTGAGCGCATTGAAATACTAAGCGGTCCACTTCGCTATGGACATGCTAAGATCTGCTACGTCGATCGTCATAAGCGTGTCGCAGAGATCGAAGTCGAACTCTTCGGTAGATACACAAAGGCAAAAGTCGCACTCGAAGTCATCGGCAAAACAACCGAAGAAAACTTACGTGAAGAAAAACTAAGGCAAGAACAACAACGTGATATTACAAAGCAACAAGAGCAACAACAATTTCAAAAGACCATGGAAAGCTGGAAAGCAGGAGATACCGTTCGCATTACAAGCGGTACGTTTGAAGGCATGGAAGGCACATTCGTCAGCGTGGATACCAAACGGCAGGAGGTAAAAGCGAAAATCCAGTTGTTTGAACGAGAGACAGAAGTGGTGCTGGGGGTTGAGGAAGTTGTAGTTGTGGGGTGAGATGGAATGATTGCAAACATATAAGATTAATATGTTTGGTAACATAAACAAAATTATGCGAGAGGAATATAGTGGAATGCAAGATAAGAAAAATCTTCTGATATATGCTCATTACTATATTCCAGATACTGCGTCAACGGGGCAGATTCTCCGTGAACTGGCGGAGGGTATGCTGGATCAGTTTAATATCACAGTTATTTGTGTAGTACCTAGTTACTTGGGGACAATCCAAGATGAGTACAGGACACAGAAGTATTACAGAGAAGAAATCAATGGTGTAAAAGTTTTAAGAATAAGAGTACCTGAATTTAGCAAGACAAATAAGAAAAGCCGTGTGAAAAATATTCTTTCTTATTTTTTTGGTGCGATGAGAGCTACTTTCAAAGTAGGAAAGATGGACTATGTTTTTACTATCTCTCAACCCCCGATCCTTGGTGGTTTGTTGGGTGTGTGGGGAAAATGGGTGAAGCATGCCAAGTATATATACAATATTCAGGACTTTAACCCAGAGCAGGTGCTGGCAGTCGGATACAGTAAGAATAAGTTGATCACCAATGCAATGATGTGGTTTGACAAGTTAAGTTGTAAGCATAGTGATCTCATCATTACCGTTGGGCGGGACTTAGTAGAAACAGTCGAGAGGCGTTTCAAGGGAAAGAAAGTACCGAAAACAGTCATGATCAACAATTGGATTGATGAAAATGAAATTTATCCTTTGAAGCCAGATCATGAAAGAATTGTAGCTTTCAAAAAGAAGTATAGTTTGGATGGGAAATTTGTCATTATGTATTCTGGCAACATTGGCTTGTACTATGATTTAGAAAATCTGATTGAGATTGTAGAAAGGTTCAAGCCTGGCACTAAAACCGCAGATGGTCGTGAAGTTGTATTCGCTTTTGTTGGGGCGGGTTCTGTGCTGGATAAGTTGATGAATTATGTGAAGGAGCATCACATGGATAACGTAATGTTCATTCCTTACCAAGATAAAGCCGATTTGATCTATAGCTTGAATGCCGGGGATGTCCATTGGTGTGTGAATGCAAAAGGAATCAAAGGCGTTAGCTGTCCGTCAAAAGCATACGGAATAATGGCAGCTGCAAAGCCGATAATCGGAGTTCTCGAATCAGGTTCTGAGGTTCGATGCTTAATTGAGGATGTTCAAGGTGGGCTTTGTTGTGAGCCGGGTGAGTATGATAAAGTTGAAGAGAATATTCGCTGGTTCATTGATAATGCTGGAAAAGATGAATTGAAAGCAATGGGAGTTAGGAGTCGTCAGAATTTGGAAAAGAATCTGACTAGAGATGTGTCGGTGAAAAAATATGCGGAAGAGATTGTAAAATTGTAGAGGAGGCAAGATGGATGAATAGTAACTGGTTTAAGCTGGTTATGAAGATGACGAAAGTTGAATATGGACATAACCTCTTGCTAAAAGGTGTGCCGATCATCTTCAACAAGGGTGGTGCCAAGTTGAAGATTGGAGAGAATGTCACGATCAAGAGCAGCTTCCTCAGTAATTTGGTAGGTCTTTACAGCCGAACGATCATTGTTACTCGTGCTCCAGATGCGGAGATTGAGATTGGTGATAATGTGGGAATCAGTGGAGCAACGATTTACGCTCGAAAGAAAATCAGCATTGGTGAGAATACCTGCATTGGTGGCAATTGCAAGATTTTGGACAATGACTTCCACCCTATTGAAGCGGAAGCAAGAAATAAATTGTTACGAGATACAAATGGCGGTGATAGTAACCTAGTGCCCAGTCGTGAAATTCGGATTGGTAAGAACTGCTTTATTGGATGCAATAGCATTATATTAAAAGGTACCGTGTTAGGCGATGGATGTGTTGTTGGTGCTGGTGCTGTGGTTGCTGGAAAGTTTGAGGATAACTGTGTGGTTGCTGGAAATCCAGCGAGGGTTATTAAGAGGTTGTGAGGAAAATGGAATGGCAAATTTAACAATTATTATTCTCACAAAAAATGAGGAGCAAAACATAGAAAAGTGTATTGAATCTTTTAAGGGTGTGGCACGGCGTATTGTGATTATTGATTCCTATTCGATTGACAAAACAGTGGAGCTAGCGAAGTCGCTCGGAGCGGAAGTTTATGAACATCAGTTTGAAAACCATGCTGCACAGTTTAATTGGGCACTGGATAATATCAACTTGCAGACGGAGTGGGTGATGAAGGTTGATGCAGACGAGGAGTTTACTTCAGAACTGGCAGACGAGATTGACGAAAAGCTGGATAATCTTCCTGCAAAGGTGAATGGTGTAATTCTTCGCCGCAGAGTTTATTTCATGGGAAGATGGCTTAAACATGGTGGCAAGTATCCGGAACTTTTGCTGAGAATTTTCCGTGTTGGTCATGGAATGTCTGAAATGAAACTCATGGATGAACATCTTATTGTCACGGATGGTGAAACGATTACCTTCAAAAATGACTTTTCTGATAACAATAATAAATCTTTGGAATGGTGGATCAATAAGCATAACTGGTATTCCAATAAAGAAGTGCTGGATCAGCAAATGAAGTCGGATGTAGCAAATGGAGAGGAATCCGTGGAGGAAACTTCAACGTCAATGCAAGCTAAGGCAAAACGTTTTGTGAAGAACCACGGCTACTATAGTCTGCCAAAGTTTTTCCGGGCGCATTTGTATTTTATTTATAGATATTATTTTAGACTTGGCATTTTGGACGGTATCGAAGGAAAGATTTATACGTTCCTGCAGGCGTATTGGTATCGCTATTTGGTGGATGCTAAGATCTATGAATGTGAGAAAATGGGGACTAAAATGGAACAGCAGGGAGACTTAAAAGCATAAGAGGAGACAGGAATGAGACGACTACTTGTTTTTTTAAAGAACATACTATCTTTGCCGAAACGATTAACAAGTCATATCGCACTTTTTTGTGTTCTTCAGGAAGATATAGTCGATAGGACAGCGGCAATTTGTTCTGGGGTACGGTTTTACAGAGGTAAGATTGGGAAATATTCATATATAGGAAATAACAGTTTTGTTAGTGATACGGATATTGGTAACTTTACTTCAATATCAACAGACTGTTATATAGGAGGCACTTCGCATCCGATGGATTGGGTGTCAACATCTCCAGTTTTCCATAAATGGGATAATATTATGAAGAAAAATTTTGCTCGTCACGAATTCGAGATTTTCAAACGTACAACGATTGGTAACGATGTTTGGATTGGTAACCGGGTCATGATAAAAGCTGGTGTGAAGATTGGCAACGGCGCCGTGATTGGAATGGGTTCAATTGTAACTAAAGATATTGGACCTTATGAAATTTGGGCTGGTAACCCGGCAAGATTGATTCGTAAAAGATTCGATGCCGAAACTATTGATGCATATGAAAAAATGAAATGGTGGGAATGGGACGATAATAAAATTGAAAAATATGCTGATAAGTTTACAGTACCGTCTGAACTAATCGAAGCGTGGAAGAGGTGATTCTGTGAGAAAACTATTGATTATAGGAGAATTTCCTGCCCCATATCGTGCGGAGGTGTTTGCTGGAATTGCCCGTAAATGGAATTCTAAGATATATTTTGAAATCGACCAAGACGCACAACGAACGAAAGAATGGCTTTCCAGAATTGCAGTAGATTGCGAGATGTTGTCCACAAAAAAGGGAAAAAAGCAATTTTGGAATGATGTGAGGTTCATTAAAGATTTTGATGCAGCGATAATCTATAATAATTCCCTGAAATATTCTATATTATTAGAATTAATTTGCAAAATAAGACGTATTCCTTTTTTCCTAAATTGTGATGGGTGTAATGATATTGAGGAGCCTAACCTATTAAAGAAAGCAGTAAAATGCTTCTTGATGAGGGGAGCAACAGGGTATTTTGCAGGCGGTCAATCTGCGATGAAGTATTTCAAATACTATGGGGCAGACCCTAAAAGAATACATTTACATAATTTCACTTCACTTCATCAGGAAGATATCAACAAAAAACTCTTATCTGATGATGAAAAAAACTGTCTGAAAGAGAAAATCGGGATGACGGGAACATTTAATATTGTCACAGTTGGCAGGCATATCGAATGTAAAGGTTTTGATATTGTATTGAAAGCAGCAGAAAGAATTGGTGAATCTGTAGACTTTTACATTATCGGTGGTGAACCGTCTGCGGAATATAAGCAGTATAAGGAAGCACGTAATCTTTCAAATGTCCATTTTGTTGATTTCTTAGGCAAGGATGAGCTGAGAGAATACTATAATGCAGCAGACCTTTTTGTTCTTATGACCCGTGGTGATACATGGGGACTAGTAATTAATGAGGCAATGGCTAATGGTCTTCCAGTTATAACAACGAAGCGATGTGTGGCAGGTGTAGAGCTTATTAAAGACGGAGAAAACGGTTATATTATTGATGTTGATGATACAGAAACGCTGGTAAGTAAGGTCTTAACGCTAAGAAATAATAAAGAACTGTGCAGACAAATGAGTCTTGCGAACATTGATAAAATGCAAACAAATACGATTGATCAAATTGCCAAGGATCATATTCAAGTGCTTGAAAGTATCTTTAAGGAAAAGAAGCAGTAAGTAGAGGAAAAATAAGTGAAAGTATTATATGTAGATATAGAAATAGGGGGACATCATCAAACATATCTGAAAGCGTTGATGGACATTCCTGGAAAGGAAAATGTTCTTGTTCTTCCCGAAAAAATTGAAGGACTTAATGCGAAACAGTATGTATTCCAAAAAACAGATTTTTTTAACAAGAAACTGCCGGAATATTATAAGTGGGCAAAAGAAGTCAAAGGCATTATAAAAAAAGAAAAACCAGATGTAATTCATTTTCTATATGGAGATGTGTTTTATAAGTATTTCGGTTTGGGACTGGAAGGCTTAAAAAAGAAATATAAAGTTGTCAATACAATTCATGCACTCAAAAAGGGATGGATTGGAATTGTAAGTCTTAAGAGAATCATGCGTTTATCAAGCGTTGGAGTTGTACATACTGATGCTATTTTTAATGAAGTTAAAGATGCAGGAATTGAAAATGTTGTGCATATTGAGTATCCGCATTTTTCAACTGGATATGAGATTGATAAGGCAGGTGCACGGAAATATTATGACCTAAGTGAGGATGCCTTTGTACTGGGATGTCTTGGTGGAACGCGGTATGATAAAGGATTGGACATTTTACTTAAGGCGATGCAAGGCGTAACTGGAGATTTTGAATTACTGGTTGCGGGATCTGAAGATGCTATAAAAAGAGAGAAAATTGAAGAGTTGGCAAGAACATATAGAGACCAGGTGAAGTTGCATCTCAAATTTTTAACAGATGAAGAGTATGATATAGCAATTCAAGCTGTAGATGCAATTGTACTTCCATACCGAAAAACTTTTAATGGAGCCAGTGGGCCTCTAGGCGAGGGTGTGGCCAAAGGTAAGATGATTATTGCTGCAAATCACGGAAGTCTGGGAGATACAGTCGAAAAGAATCATCTCGGATATACATTTGAGAGTGAAAATGTAGAAGCATTGAGTAAAGTATTAAATACAGTGGTACAAAGTTGCACTTTCAAATATGATACAAGTGCTTTGATGTATATGAACACAATATCGATAAATACATTTCGAAAGAAATATAGGGGAATTTATAGGAGATATATGAATGAACGTGCAAGAGAAAGAAAATAGAAAAATTATAATATTGAGCTACATTTTTTATTATATTTCACTTTCCTATTGGATTAACTCATCATTCAATATAGTGCTTCTTAGAACACTTCAGATGGGAGTAATAGTTGCTATAATGTTAGTAGAAAAGAAATATGTCATAAAGAAAAATGCATTGTTTATAAGTGTAACATTACTTTTACTAGAATTTTTTACAGTTATATTTAAATCGAACCATTTTTCTTTGGATTTTGCTCAACTGTCGGGTGTTATTATTGCACTTTTTTTTGTTTCAATAGTAGATTTTAAAATTTTTAAGGGTTCATATGTTGATTTTATGACATTTATTTCGGGATATTCATTAATTATGTGGGAAGCATATAAAATAGTTCCGCATTTTTTTTATACGCTTCCAACGGTAGAAGCTACTTCGCTAACTTCAAATGCTTTGTTTTCGTTAGTACCGATACAAATGAATGACTACTATAGAAATTTTGGCTGTTTTGAAGAGCCTGGTGTTTATCAGGTTTTTTTATGTCTAGCCATTATTTTGTCGTTATTTTCTCATCAGAAGAATTTCAAAAAGATAATATTATTTTATGTAACTATATTGACTACCGTTTCTACAGCAGGGTATATTGTAGCATGTGGCATATTAGTTGCGTATCTTTTTAGTCGTTCGACAGGAAATATCGAGGGAAAATTTAAGCGAAATTTATTGTTGTGCTGTTTATGTGTGGGGATAATAGGTGTTTTTATAGTATCAAATGGTGGTAATATAATTAATTCACAAGTTTTTGGAAAGTTTCAAAATCTCACGAATGGATCTGCATTTGAACGTTTTAGGGCTGTTACGATTGCCGTAAATTCATTCAAAAACAATTTTTTGCTTGGATGCGGTTGGGGAAATTGGAGTCAGTTATATTTGAATAAGGGCATTTTAACCTGTACTCCGTTAAATTGGTTTGCTATATATGGTTTGCTATATGGAATTATTGCTAACCTTGGTATTTATTTTGCTTGTTGTCAAATAGCCAATAGTCAACAAGCAGGATTGCTTCTATCAATTTGTTTTTGGATGATGATTTTTTCACAGGATATGGCAGGAACATAATTATCTTATGTATAATTCTGTATGCGTATAGTAATATAAGATGGTATAGAAACACTAATCGGACGTTATTTCGTTCAGATTTTGAAAACTGACGGAAGTATTTTTTGAGGTCGGTATCCCGAATTACAGGAAGGACATCAATCACAGAACGGGTATCGCCATTGACGATGTTGGTGTGTTATTTAGCTTTGAACCAGCGTTGCCGATCGCTGTTCCAGATGTCGCTGTCGCCTTTGAATTCATCAATGGCGATGGTTTCAGGAAGCTTGCTGATAGTATAAAAGCTGATCAGATTAAGGATGGAGTAGACGATGGATTCCGATACGCTGTTTTCTTCCGCCACAGCTCTGAGAGACTGCATTTTCATTAGTGAGAGACAGATATCGATGTAGAGAAGCTGTGTGATGTGTAGTGTTGGATGAAGCTATTCTGGATGCTGCATGAAAGTACGGCGGCAGGACTTGCAGTCGTGACGGTTTCGTTGCATGTGCAGATGAGTCGACCTATGATGGACTGCAGAGTGGTATACCGTGTGGTCCCTGTCAGAATCCTTGATTGTGCAGTCATGAGAGCTGCAGTGAGGATAAAATCTGTTCTGATTCCGGGAAAGAGATCCAGAGTTCCTCGTAGTCAGAGCGGTGTACTAGTTTCTTGATAGTTAGCTCTGCCGAGTGACTACCCCAGAAAAAAGAGTTGAAACTCCAAGAAAAATAAGTGAACCAGTATTCTATTTTTCAGTTTGGAGAATAATATTCATCCGATGTAATTACATTGAAGGTAAATGAAACTACCTATATATGTATATTTTGTGATACAGAAATAGGAAGGTGTAACCAGAAGGAATATAGAATGAAATGCGAAAGCTTTGCGAATATGTTTTACAGCATATTGTGCCTTTCACAGAAAGGTAGTCTATTAATATGAGATATTTGATAAATTATGCTAATTCTAGTTATGAACAAGCTCAAAAGCTGTGTTCCAAAAGTGGCTTAAAATTTGGGTTTGACAAAATAATAGAGTGTTCTGAAAAAGATATAGATAATGATTTTAAAATTGGAAATGCTGAGATTTTACAGCAAAAACGGGGAAATGGGTTATGGCTCTGGAAACCGTATATTATAAAAAAGGCATTAGATGAAATAAATTATGGGGATATACTATTTTATTGTGATTCTGGTGCATTTCTGTTTCGTGAACCAGATCCTATTTTTGAAATATTAAGGAGCCAGGATATATGGGTTAGTGTTTTGCCGCTGATTGAAAAACAATTTACAAAAAGATATGTGTTCAAGGCAATGAAATTGTTAGGTGCTAAATATACAGATACACCTCAGATTTCAGGATCATTTATTGCGTTCAAAAAGAGTGAATTTACTATGAAATTTGTGGACGAATGGCTATCCTACTGTTGTGATAAAAATATCCTAGAGCCACCCCAAAATTTAGATGCGGAGTTACCAGAATATATAGCACATAGAGAAGATCAATCAATTTTAAGCTTGTTAGTAAAAAAATATCATATGAAGGTGTACTCTGACCCATCTCAATTTGGTAGATTACCCGAAAAATATGCTCAAAAAAACTTTGTTATGTCATATTATGGAAAAGAGGATTATAGCCCTTTTATTATACATCATCGGACATCTAATGCTAAGGTTAGTGTCATATTTAGGCAATGGCTTTGTGCGGTACTGCCACGAAAAATAGGCATTTTACTTATAAAATAAAATGGGTGAACCAGTATCATAGTCGGACGATATTGACTTAGTATTGTAATAATGCACAGGATAAAGGTATGAAATATCTAATGTCATGCTGATTATCGCATTCGGCGTAAAAGTTCCATGTTTTTTTGAGATTTATGCTTCGGCTAGCGTATGCATGGCTACCGTAAAATCTATTAAGAAATATATATTTGATGAAGGCATAAATTTGGATAGGGATGAAGAAAATGAAAAATAAGTCATTTAAGCTAAATATGGTTTTGAATGGAATTAAAGGTTTAATGGGTATACTGTTTCCTTTAATTTCATTTCCATATGTTTCAAGAGTTTTAGGAGTAGAGAATCTTGGGAGATTCAACTTTGCCAGTTCGGTTGTTAGCTATTTTATCTTAGTTGCAAATTTAGGAATTACGCCTTACGCTATAAGAGAATGTGCAAAGGTGAGAGAAAGCAGAAAAAAAGCAGATGTATTTGCATCGGATATTTTTACAATCAATCTCATTTCGGTTTTGTTTTCGATAGCAATGCTAGTTATCACAGTGTTTTCTGTTAGAAAACTAAGTGATTATAGAACAATAATAACGATTTTAGCTATGCAGATACCTTTGAATTTGATTGGGGTTGAGTGGGTGTTTTCTGCGTTTGAGGATTATTTCTATATCACAATAAGAAGTATATTTTTTCAATTTTTATCACTGATTCTGTTGTTTGCATTTGTGAAGAATGAGAATTCATTAATTATTTATTCTATTATTACTGTCGTGTCAGCTGCAGGTGTCAATATCTTGAATTGGAAACTTGCAAAAAAGTACGTCAGAATACGAATTGATTTTTCAGACAGATTAAAAAAACATATGAAACCTATACTTTTATTATTTGCGATGACGGTTGCTGGCACTGTATATAGTAGTACTGATATGACCATCTTAGGGTTTATGTGTGATGATACTTCAGTTGGTCTATATTCAGTTTCTACGAAAGTATATAATGTGGTTAAGACAGTAATTTCATCTATAGTAGTGGTTTCAATACCACGTCTTTCTGCAATTTTAGGGGAAAAGAATAGGAGTGAGTTCTCTAATACTGTCAAAGAAATCAATAATATACTTATGACTTTTGCTATACCAGCGATGGTTGGTCTTGTAATGCTAAGAAAAGATATTATTTTACTAATTGCAGGAAAGGAATATTTGAAAGCTGAAATATCATTACTTATTTTATCAGTTTCCTTGTTTTTTGCACTCGGTTCTTATTTCTGGGGACAGGCCGTTTTGATTCCACTTGGCAAGGATAAATACGTTTTTGAAATAACCGCAGTGTTTGCAATTGTGAATTTTGTTTTAAACATTGCTCTGATTCCCTTTTTTCAAGATGCGGCAGCAGCTTTTACGACACTAATTGCAGAGATGGGATCTTTTTTTGCATATAATTATAAGGCAAGAAAGTATGTGAATGAGACAAGCGAAGATAATCTTATAAAAAAGATTGTTTTAGGATGTGCTTGGGTTGTTATTTGTAATAGAGTGCTTTTGTTTTTATTCGGAGATACAATTGCCTACGTGATTAGCACTGTTATTTTGTCTGTGGTAGGTTACTTTTTGATTGAATACTACATGAGTAATAGTGTTGTTGTTGATGGAGTGTTAAATGTAATTAAGAAAGTGAGAAGCTGAAAATATTGTGAGGTGTAGAAAATGATTATTGTAAAATTTTGTGGGGGACTAGGAAATCAGATGTATCAGTTTGCTATGCTGATTGCTCTTCAAAAAAAATATCCAAAGCAAGAAATTAAAGCAGACATATCGCATTACATGTTGTTTGAGGAGCATAACGGTTTTGAGTTAAGCTCGTATTTTGGAATTAAATTAAATTATGCGTTATATAAAGAAGTAAAAAAAGTATATTCAGGATTAGTACCAAATAGATCATACTTGTTTTTACCTTGGAAAGTGCGCGATTTTATTGTACATCAATTTCAATGGAAATATAATTCAATCTGTGCAAAATTGCATCCCAATGTAGCAAAATGGACTGTCACAGAACATAATTGGAAAGAAAACAAGGAATTGTTGAGTTCCGGTGACTGGTACATAAATGGAATGTGGCAAAATACTGAGTATTTTCAAGAGTATCAGAAGGATATTATTTCAGCCTTTAATATGAATCCAAAACTGAGTGAAACAGACAGCGAGGACGTTCGAATACTAAAAAGTGGAGAGGTTATTGCTGTTCATGTTAGGGGTGGAGATTTTCTGAATGGAAAAACTTTTAATCTATGTGGAAAAAAATATTATAATAAAGCTTTAAGTAAATTTGCAGAAAAAAAGCCACTTTATATTTTTACGGATGATAGTGCATATGCACAAGAATTGCTTTGTGACTATAAAATAGCTGGAATTGTATCTCATAGTATTGATGAAAGTATTAAAGATATGTTCATGATGAGTCTAGCAAAAAATCTTGTCATCTCAAATAGTACGTTTTCTTTTTGGAGTGCATTCCTAAATATGAATGCGGATAAAATTATTTGCCCTCGGTATGCGACAAAAAATGTGGAAGGATATACGAATGCTTGTTTCAAATCTGATTGGGATATTATAGATAATCTTTCTGAATAAATGACGAGGTTTTTGCTTGTAAGATTAGAAATATAGAGTTTTGGAGTGTAAGCAATCTTTAAGTCTATACATGACATAATAGGAGAAAGAATGGACAATTTGACAGACAGACGTGATTACTTTATAGATTTTGCAAAAGGTATATCAATTTTATTGGTTTTATGGGGACATTGTATCCAGTATATGTCAGCAGGAACAGTTGACTTCTTCGAGGATAATGCTTTCAAAGTGATTTACAGTTTTCCTATGCCTCTATTCATGTTACTCAGCGGGTATGTAAGTTACTGGGGATGTAATAAAAAGCTAAAAATTATCATTACAAATAGATTGAGAGGTGTTGGAATTCCACTGTTTGTATGGGGAACACTTGATTTTGTAATTGCCAGTATTTTGGTAGGTACTTTCAATGTGCGTACATGGTTTCATTCAATTATTGGAATTTGGTTTTTATGGGCTGTGTTATGTGCTTCTATTTTTGTGGCAGTTATTCATAAACTTCCTGTGAGTACATTTTTGAAATATTTGATAATGATTCTAGGTACAATACTATTTGTCCAAATGCCTGGTGGTACTTCAAATGGATTTGTTTATCCTTATTTTGTTATTGGATATGCTATAAATGAATGGAACCTTTTTGAAAATGAAACATACAGGAAGGTGATTCAGCCAATCTGTGGAGTCATATGGGTAATTCTCTTACTGTTTTATAAAAAAGAGTCTTATATTTATATTTCCGGATTAACATGGAAAATTAGTGAAATTGGCTTGCTAGGACAAATTAGTATTGATTTATATCGCTATACCATAGGACTTGTAGGCTCTCTTGCTGTTATTGGCCTGTTAAAGAAACTGTATGATAAAGTGATACAAAAAGATTGTAAACAGTCAAAACCAATCGCAAAAGTACTTCATATTATACAAAGACTTGGATTACATACGCTCGAAATATATGTTTTGCAACGGATCGTTTTGGAGCGGTGCTTTGCAAAAGCATATGAGTATACAATAAACTTCATAGGGCAGAATATATTGGCATTAAATCGAGCATTGTATGATTTGTGCTTTACGTTATTGTGTGCCGTTGTAATAGGAATCGTTCTTATGAAATTTTCAGAAGCAGCATCAAAACATCCAAGACTAAGTTTTTCTATATTTGGAAAACACTTGGCATCAAATTGATGATAACAATGGTTCCGTAAGTCGTAAATATGGGATTTGTTAGGGGGAAACCACGGGAAAACAGTAGAACCACAACTTGAAAAGGGGGAGAATACGTGATTATGGATTATCAAGGAGTAGAAGAGTTATTGGCCATTTATTGTGAAGCGAACAAAGAAAAAATATGCAAACAGAAACCGGAAGATATTAAGCAAGGTATGCGAGAATATTTGCGAGAAAAATTAATGTCGAATTGTACGTCAGAGGATGCACAGAAAAATAAAGAAGAGATGGTACAGATACATGAATGGGTTGAAGACTTTTATAAAAATATGATTAAGGAAAAAAGGCATTATTAAAAAGACTAACTACCCCAAGGAGCGCATACCAATGACCAAAAGAAAACTTAAAAAACTATTCCTCGCCCAGAGTTACCTTGACTCGTGGGACGAGTATCAGCGCAGTTTGCGCAAATCCAGTTATATCACATGGGATTATGTGATATTAACGGCTTCCAATGAGGAGCAGGCGTTAGCCTATGAGCAGCAGATTTTAGATCGCTTGGCGTTAGGCTTACTGCCGGAGAAGACAGTTTATAAGGTATTACCGGATCCGGATGGTAAGCGTGTTGGATCTGGTGGAGCAACTTTTAATGTATTGAAGTATATTGCTGAGCAGGATGGAGATGCAAGGGAGAATCATTTCCGGGGCAAGCGGATCTTGGTGATCCATTCCGGAGGAGACAGTAAGCGTGTTCCACAGTATTCGGCTTGTGGCAAGTTGTTTTCACCGGTGCCGCGGGAGCTGCCAAATGGCAGACCATCGACATTATTTGATGAATTTATAATAGGGATGACTTCTTTAGCAGGACGTTTCCCAGATGGAATGGTTATTCTATCGGGAGATGTGCTGCTTTTATTTAACCCGTTGCAGATCGATCTACAGTATCACGGTGCGGCAGCGATTTCGATCAAGGAAGATGTTGAGACGGGCAAAAATCACGGTGTTTTCTTAAATGACGGTCACGATCATGTAGCACGCTGCCTGCAGAAACAGTCGGTGGAGACACTTCGAGCAGCCGGTGCGGTGAATGAGAATGATGCGGTTGATATTGATACCGGTGCAGTGGTGTTAGATGCTGAACTACTGAATGCGTTGTTTGGTCTGATCAGCACAGATGGCGTCGTCTGTGAAGAGAAGTTTCATAAGTTTGTGAATGAGACTGCGAGAGTAAGTTTCTATGCGGACTTTTTGTATCCGTTAGCTGGCGAAGCGACTTTGGATGATTTTCAGCGTGAGACTCCAGAGGGTAGCTTTTGCGAAGAACTGACAGAGTGTCGTAATCAGATCTGGGAGGCACTGCATGCTTTTTCAATGAAGCTGATTTGTCTGTCACCGGCCGAATTTATTCATTTTGGAACTACGAGAGAGCTTAGAGAGCTTGTGACGGTTGGCGTGGATGATTATGAATTCCTTGGCTGGCAGAAGCGCGTTTTGACGAATATGCAGGATGCGGACGAATATGCGACGAATAATGCCTACATTGCGTCAGATGCCGTGATAGGACAGGGATCTTATATAGAGGATAGTTATATTGGACCGAATACGGTTGTTGGAGCCGGTACAATTATTTCGAATGCTGGCATAGAGAATGTGACATTGCCGGAAAATATGGTGTTTCACACGTTGGCACTCTCGGATGGCACTTTTGTGACGAGGGTGTATGGTACGGAGGATAATCCAAAGGGAACTTATGAGAAGAATAGCCTATGGATGGGGATACCGATACAAAATATATTGGCGGCGTACGACATTTTGCCGGAGCAAATATGGAATGGACAGGAGCGTTATTTGTGGTTTGCTGATCTCTATACGGTAGAGGCAGATCGTGCTGCCAGTGTTGTCAGTGCAATGCGTTTATGCCGTATTGTGGCAGGAACAGCGAAGCCGGATGATGTGAAGAGTTGGTTGGAGTCAAAGAGACTGAGTTTGTGCAGCAGTTTTAATGCAGCGGATGTACGCGCTATTGTTCCGTGGAAACGGAGCATTGAGAACCAGGTGCTTGTGACCTGTTTCGTGGATCGATTGATGCAGGGAGAGTATTACGAGGATGCATTGCGTGTCTTTGGTGATGCAGGAATTAACGAGGCACAATATCAGTTGTTGATGGAGCGCGCAGAGCATAGTGCATTTTCGGAGAAGATTCGCATTTATTATGCGTTGTCCAGATATATGAGAAATCATCGCCAAAGCTTTGCAGGAGCACAGTATGATGCATTAGAGAGCAAATGCTTTGATGAGATCCAGCGCGTTATCTACGAAAATGGCAAAGATAAGATTCCGGATTTTGATGATTTTCATATTGCGAAGGAGGAAGTGCATGTTTCGCTTCCGGTTCGTGTGAATTGGGGCGGCGGTTGGACGGATACACCACCACATTGTAACGAAAAGGGTGGCGTTGTATTAAATGCGGCGATTAAGCTGAAAGGCAATTATCCGATTCAGGTGACGATGCATCGAATTCCCGAGCTGGAGGTACAGTTTGAGAGTCAGGACATTGGTGTAAGTGGTGTTGCAAAGACGGTAGAGGAGATTCAGGATTGCCATAATCCATATGATTTCTTTGCCCTTCATAAAGCAGCATTGATCGCATGTGGCATTATTCCGATTGAAGGTCATTATGAATTGACGGATATATTGGAGAAGCTGGGCGGCGGATTTTATTTATCGACGCAGGTGATCGGTGTGCCTAAGGGGTCTGGACTTGGCACAAGTTCCATTCTATCGGGGGCTTGTGTGAAGGCAATCTTTGAATTTTTTGGACAGGAAGTACAAGATGCAGAGCTTTATGATATTGTGCTTTGCATGGAGCAGATCATGAGTACCGGTGGCGGCTGGCAGGATCAAGTCGGTGGCGTGACAGCGGGAGTTAAGATGATTACGACAGAACCTGGAATCAATCAGGTGATTCAAGTAGAAAATGTGGTACTGAGTGAGGCAACCAAGAAGGAGCTGCAGGAGCGATTTGCGCTGATCTATACCGGCCAGAGACGTTTGGCGAGAAATTTGTTGCGGGATGTTGTTGGTGGATATATCGGTGGGCGTAAGGAATCTACCGATGCGTTGGATCAAATGCAGCGGACAGCAGCATTGATGCAATTTGAGTTGGAACGTGGTAATGTGGATCGGTTTGCGGCACTTTTGAATGAGCATTGGCAACTTAGCAAGCAGCTTGATGCGGGATCGACGAATACGTGCATTGATCAGATATTTCTTGCTTGTGAAGATCTGGTGGATGGACAGTTTATTTCCGGCGCAGGTGGTGGCGGTTTCTTACAGGTGATCATGAAGAAGGGCGTTACGAGAGAACAGCTACACCAGAGATTATATAGCATATTCCAGGATAGTGGCGTTGATGTTTGGGATACGGAGTTTATCTGGGAATAAGGGAGGAGTCAAACGATGCTAAAAGGAATTCCGAAAGTGCTGACCCCGGAGATGTTGAAAATACTATGCGAGATGGGACATGATGACGAAATTGTCATCGCAGATGCACATTTTCCGGCAGAAGCGATGGGAAAGCGTGTTATTCAGTACCCTTGCATTAGTGCACCGGAGATGGTGGAAGCCATTGTGAAAGTTATGCCGTTAGACACGTATGTAAAGGCTCCGATCATGGTGATGAGCCTGGTGCAGTCGGATATAGATAAAGGAATGCCGATACCGACGATGTGGGAAGAGGTTCTGCTCGTTCCAGTGAGATTGAGGGATTCGAGGTGCAGCTCGGAGAATATGAGCGGTTTGAATTTTATGAGCATGCCAAGAAAGCCTACGCAATTATACAGACGGGCGAGGAACGGCAATATGGCAATTTTATGCTGCGTAAGGGTGTTGTGCTGAACTAAAGCATTTGTAGAATTGTAGAGCTTGCAATGTGATAGAGAGAAGGTGCGGTATGAGCATAGAGGAAATGGGATATTTCACGGATCGTGCAGTGCGTTCAGACCGCGTTATCTATACACCGACTCTATTTGCAAAAGAAGCACTGTTATATTTGCAAGAGGTTGGTTCGCTGCAGGCATTGAAGCCACATCAAAGTCATAGAGAATCGCTGGACTCTTTTTTGTTTTTTGTCGTAAAGAATGGTCGGGGAGAATTGCAGTTTCGCGGACAAAAATATTCGCTTTCTGTGGGGGACTGTGTGTTTATTGATTGCAGACATCCGTATTACCATAGAAGTTCTAAGGATGATCCATGGTCTCTAAAATGGATGCATTTTAATGGCAGTATGGCAGCCACTATTTATGATAAGTATTTATCCCGAGGCGGAGAAAATGTCTTTCCTTCTAGCCGGATCGATCAATATATGGATGTGATTGATGCGGTATATCGCGTAGCAGATTCGGAAGATTATATTCGTGATATGCGGATTAATGGGTATCTGCAGAATTTTTTGACATTGTTAATGGAGGAAACATATCATCCGGAGCAGGAAATTGGTGGAGCAAAGCAGGAAAGTATTCATCTTGTAAAAGAATATTTGGAATCGCATTATGAGGATAAGGTGACATTAGATGATCTGTCGCAACGTTTTTACATCAATAAGTATTATTTGACGAAGCTGTTTAAGCAGACCTATGGTGTTACGGTGAATTCGTATTTGCTGCAGATTCGTATTACGCGTGCAAAGCAGCTGCTGCGATTTACGGATCTGTCAGTGGAGATGATCGGGGAGAAGTGCGGGATATCGGATCCCAATTATTTTAATCGGGCATTTAAGAAGATAGAAGGATTGACACCGAGAAGATATCGGATGATGTGGTGAGAAATGACTGGTTTTTATCGTATAGATTGTAACGGAAACTAGGCATTGACATTAGACGATGACGCAGTTAAGATAATCTTAAAATGCTCGCAACGTAGAGGGAATCAGAGCAAAACGTTGGTTTGCTCTTTTTTATAAACTGATTGATCAAAATATAGAAAATTAAAACGAACAAATATTGTGAGATATGTACAAAATTAATGCATGAGAATGTGAAAAATGTCAATAGTAATCCTCGGTCAAAAATGATATACTGCAACATACGAAACAATAAATGTAGCATATTTTAGGGAAGAGGAGATTACTATGGCAATGAAGATGAAGAAATATGAGGAACTGGAACTGCGAGACGACTTTATGTTTAGTCGGATCATGAGCAATCCTAAATTTGTGAAACCGCTTTTGGAGACAATCTTAGGTGTGAAGATACGAAAGATCGTATATCCACAAACACAGAAAACCATTGATCTGTCCCTACAGGCGAAAGGGATTCGGCTGGATGTATATGTGGAGGATGATCAGAACACGGTATTCAATCTGGAAATGCAGACATCCGATGGCGCAAACCTGCCGAAGAGGATGCGTTATTACCAGGGGATGATAGATCTCAATATATTGGATAAAGGTCAAGATTATACGACATTAAAGAAAAGTTACGTAATCTTCATCTGCACATTTGATCCATTCGGAGAAGGCCGGCATATTTACACATTTTGTAATACATGTCAGGAAAATACAGCATTGACATTAGACGATGACGCAGTTAAGATAGC